>JAABUS010000381.1_pt1 | contig 113394 bp, 110 predicted proteins | sample 5560161 | NCBI WGS metagenome assembly JAABUS01 (sample SAMN10711885, study PRJNA513376) | rock metagenome | isolation source: Antarctica rocks | place: Antarctica: Victoria Land, Trio Nunatak nord | collected 2016-01-04
TATTAATTTAATAAAAGTAATAATTTTAATTTTAAGAAAAATTAAATATAAGAATAATAAATATAGTTTAAAATAAATTTTATTAAAAAATAATATAAGTTATTTATTAAGGCTAGATAAATAATATTTAGAGGTTTTATTTTATATTATATAATAATATTAGATATAAGATAAAAGTTAGAAAAAATAATAATTTATTATTTTAGCTAGACTAATAATTTACTAATCGAATAATATTCTATAATACTTTATGTATAATAAATAAAGATAATATAGTAGGAATTAAATAGTTATAGGACTCTTATAAATAGAGATAATATAGTAGGAATTAAATAATAATAGATTAAGAGTCCTAGGGAAACGAGATTTATTTAGAAACTAATATAATTCTCCTCTAGAATTAATTTATATTCTATTAGGAATAGGTTACTTCTCTTATTAAAAGGTATCGGACTTAGGTAAATATCGTTTATATTATTAACGATAGATTTATATTATATTAGGATAAACTATTACGAGCTAGATTTATTTTAACTCCCGCTTTTAGGATTAAATAAAAATCTTTAATTTAAAAACTTTCTCTTTCCTATTCTCTTAGTAACTAAATCCTAATAAAATATAAATTAATTAATTTCTAATTTATTTTTATTTATGATATATTCATATTTAATTCTTAATTGATTTCGATTTATATAAATTATCTTATACTCTTTATCTTACTACGTATAATATAATATTTATTTAATTCCTAATTATTTTTCTTTTTTATTCCGTTAAAGACTAATTATTAATTAATTTTAAATAGATTCAGCTTTAATAATTCTTAGAAATATCTTCCTTAAATCTATTCTTAATTAATTAAAAATTTATTATAAGACTCGATTAAATTAAATTATATTAAAAATATTTTAAGAATAAAGAGCGTAATAATAGTTAAGAGCCTTTCGAAGAAAACGCGGTAAATAATTCTAAATTTATTAGGAAAGACTGTACTAATATTAATTAATTTATAATTTATTAGGAAGGGAACATCGTTATTTAATTTAATAAGAGGTTTTATCGATTTAATATTACCGACGAGGACGAGGCTATTAAACTCTACGAGAAGAAAGTATATTTTATTCTTAATCTATTAATATAGTTTTAATTACTTTCGAATTTATTTAGAATAAATTTACGGCCCCGGCCGCCCTGAAGGCTTATATTAAATCTTATAATAAGAAAGTTATAGTTATTAATTCTAGTAAATTAATATAGTAAAAGATTCGCGCCCTCGATAATAAGAATTAAATATTAATTAATACGTCCTATAATACTAATAGATCCTTAATAAATTAGAGTTCTATAAAACTTTTATTAGTAATAATAATGATATAGTACGTAAAATTAGTAATTTTATTATAATTCGATTATTAATTAATTAGTCTTTAGGATTAATTAAATAAACCCCGAAGAAAATTATATTAATACGCCCCTAGCTCTTACCTTTACCCTTAACGAAGAATAAAAACGTATAGGGTATCTCTAACCTATTACTAATTAATTATTAATAGATTAATAGTTTAGTATTAATAAAGTATTTCTCGCTCTCGGTTTTAACCCTAAGAATTATCCGCTCTACGGTAACTACGCCGCTAATATAAATATTAGTAAGTAATCGATTTCTATTCTATTTTAAACTAGCTTTTAATAGATTTAAGAATACTTCTATTTTATAGGGTACGAGTACCGCGCTCGCTTCGAATTAAAGACGGTTTAATAAATAATTAATTAGGCCAAGTCCTAAATAGTAGAGATTAAATTAATAATTAATTAGAAGCGTATTTAGTAGTAGAAATATAAAATTGACTTCTAATTTATATAATTCGTTATATTAAATCTAAATACACCCTATTTTATTAATAAGTATTCTATTACTAATTAATTAGAATATCCTAAAAAGAGAGATTATTATTTTTAAAAATAAAGTATAAATTAGATACTTTTACCGAGAACTAGAATTAGTTCCCGCTATAAGTTAATAAAAATGATTTTAGAAACTTCACCTTCATCTTTTTTATAATTTACTACTATTTTTTTAGTAGGCTTTTATTATATTCTCTTATTATTTTATTCTTATTATATTAGTATCCTATTAGAATTCTTTTATATTATCGTCCGAGGGAACTCCTATTATAGCGTTTTATTAAAGCGTTTAAGATTTTTATCTCTCTTTTATTAAATATTTATTAAGATTACTATCGTTCGAGAAAAATATAAGAGTCCGCTTTAATATAATTAAATTTAATTTTAATACTAATTTATTAAGATACCGGCGAGTATATTATAAAGTATAATAAAGTCTTTTATCGCTTTAACTTTAACTATAAGGAAGCGGGTATACTAGTATTATATTATAATCGTATCGTATATTATTAATCTATTATTATTCTTTTACTACTCGATTAAAAACTATTTTATAATCGAGGATCCTTAGTGAATTATATTAAATCGTATATCGATAATAATTATAATTTATTAAGGGTATATTAAAGGAAAAACGGTCCTCTTAACTCGAATATAAAGATATATATTACGAGTAGGTAAATAAGAACCTATTAATAACCTATTTTATTACTAATCTACTTTTATTATATTAGGATTTCATTAGAAACTCGCCCTCTATATTCATTAAGCGCGGAATACTTTTACTACCGACCCTACTATACTAGTATCTATTAATTACTTTTTATTATATCTTTAATTAGTTTCTAATTAATTACTTCTAGCCTGTTAGATCCGAAGTCCCCTTTACGCCCGTTATTATCGCCGATTCTTAAGATCCGAAGGTAAGAATTATTATTCTCGAGAATTAATTATTATTTTATTACTAACCTTTTATTTATAATCTTTTATTATCTCTCTTTAACCCGATATAATCCGCTTTAAACTTCTTTTATATTTAATTATTAATTATTTCCTTTTAGTCGTCGTTACCTACGAATATTTAAATAAGAAGAATATATTCGTTTATAATAATTTAATTATTAATTTATTAACTAAGCTCGATATCGTCTTTTAAAACGAGAGCTCTTCTACGTAATAAGTAATACTAGTATTTATAAATCTATTATAATTCGATTACTAATAGATTAATAGGGATTAACCTCTTCGAGTATAGAAATAAAGAAAGTATAATAAAAGGCTTTTTATATTTCTTATCTCTTTATTAATTAATTCGTAGCCCGCTTAGGCTAATCGATTTATAACGGTAAAAAAGATATAGTTTAAATATAATTCTTTTAGAAATTAATTATTAATCGTTATTTAGGGTCTTATATCCGGTAGTAGATTAATAATTAAAGGTAAAGTACGTACTAGCCTAATATTCTATTAATATTTTAATTTTAATTTAATAATAGGGTCCTAAGAAGTTAGCCTCTAGAAAGAGGAGGAAGGTAAATATCTAATTATCTAGGGATTATAATTAATTTTTAATTTATTATTAGAGTCTAGTAGGATCGTAACCTCTAAAGAAATATAAGAAGTTTACGTACCTAAAAAATAAAATAAATAGTATTAGTTCTCTATTATAATCCTTTTAATAATTTATTATTAATTAATTAATTATTAATTTAGCTTAATATTACTAGAGTACGACGTATTTTAAAAATCTTATTAAAAGCCCGATATCGGCTATATAAAAATATAGGAGAAGATAGTAAGTTCTATTTTATTTAATTAATAAATAGTTATTAATTTATTTACCTAGAATACTTCGTCCGTCCGGAGCATTAATATCTTTTATTTTTTTATTATAAAAATAGGACCTTAAGGAGCGCTACGCCCTCTACGACTTCTAATAAAAGAGAAGATAATATAGAATTTAATAACGAGGATAATAAAATACTCGGTTAATCGATTAATATTTTATTTATAATTAATTAATAATTCTTTCTCCCTTCGTTAGATTATAACTTATTTATCCTATAAACTAAAGTAGTATAATAATTCTCTTTTCTAATATATAAACCTCTATAAGAATTCTTTTTCTTTTATTACTACTAAAGGCGAAGATAATGAAATCCGCGGTTAATATCTTTTTAATTTATTAGGAATTAATTATTAATTAATCTTTAGGTTTATAAACGTTACTCGAGTTATAAAACTAAACCCGACGGCTTTTCATATTTTTATATTAATATAAACAGGAACCTAAAATAATTATTAATTAAATATTAATTATTTAATAGGACTTCGGTATATTTATTATTAACGGCGAGGTTTTTTATCGCTTTAATTTAGTAATATACTAGTAGCCTACGAGTAGTAAAAAAAACCTTAATTTTATCTAGGAAGAAATATATCCTATAAAGATAAATATCCTTAATTTATTTATAATTCTTTATTAATCTTTTTAGAAATCTTTTTCCTTTACCTCTACTCTTCGATCTTATATCTAGAAATATTATTAAATACCGTATTATAGTAGCCGTCGTAGAAGACCTTCGGATAAATATCGAGAGGATAATAATAATAAATCTTTTTTAATTAATTTAAAATTTATTATTAATTATTTAGAGAGGTTTTCGTCGCCTTTATTAAAGATCTTAAAATCTACGGGGAAAAACTAAAAGAACCTTTATTATTCTTATAATAAAATTAGAATCTATTATAAATAGAATAATAATAGATTATTAATCGATTTTTAAATCGAAATTAATATCTAGCCCTAACGCCCTCTTTCTTTTTATAATATTTAATTATATTTTCTTAAGCTCCTATTATTTCCGTTTATTTTTTAATATTTAATTTTTTAATATTTAAGTCTATTAAGCCTAGTTTTATACGAATAATTATTAGTTTATAAAGACCCGTCGTAATAAATTTAAATCTTCCGCGGCGAGTAATAATAAACTTAGCTCCCGATTAAAAGAGATTTAGGAAATCGATTTTAAAGGTATTAATAATTTAGTTTTAACCGAACTAAATAATAATAAGTTTCTAATAAATTATAAACCTCTTAATAATTTATTAGAGCTAGTTTATCGACGAGGTATTTTTACCCTACTAGGTACCGAACCCGAAGAAGAAATATTTAATTCTACTTCGAAGTCGAAATCTTTATTTTAGTCGATTAGTCTTATCTAAAAGGTTAATCGATTACCGCGATTATTATATAATTATTTAGTAACTATTTCCTGGACCTCCTCTTTACGTTATTATTTTTAACGAGTATGATTTTTCTTTATACGGGATTAATTAGTAATTAATATCTAATCTTTTTAAAATAGATTAGATTTATTATTTCGATTTAGGGAGGTTATTATTCTCGTTTATATATTATCGTAGCGATAGTTATAGCGAATATTAAATAATTCTTTAATCTTTATTTAATTTATATTTTATTAATTAAACTCGTAGCTACTAAATATTTTAATATTAATTAATTAATAATAAATTAATTATGAATTTAGAATAATTTACTAAAGAATCCTTTATAAGAAAGATAATCTTATATTTAAAGTATTATCTTTATAATAACTAAATTTATTAGTATTTCCGTAATTTTGAATTAAGTTAAAATATTCTCGCCTTATTAAAGTATAATATTAATTTAAGCCTACGGCGATATATATATATTTTTTATATTTAACTTAATTAGTAATCTTAATCCTCCCGTCCTAAGTTATTATAATAGATTAGAAATTTATTATAAATAAATTTATATTTAATTACGTACTCTTTATCTACTCGAGGATTTTAAAGTATTATTCTCGATTTTCCGTCGTTAAAATAATATTTATCTACGTGTAGATCGAATTAGGTTTATATCCCGTAGTACCGGCTACCCGGTCGATACCTCGTTTAAAATAGATTTAGTAATAGACGATTATAGATTTTATTTAAATCTACTAAGAACGTTTAGGGGTAGAAATATTAATAGATATAAAATAATAACCGAATCCTTTTATAATTAATTAATAATATAATTTTAATAGATTAATTCGTAGGTTTACTAGATATTTATTTCGGGTTTATATTTATTACGATCCCTTAAAATATTATTAACGAAAAATAGATATAATCCTATTTAACCTTTCTACCCGTTCGTCGCTCGATAAGACCGAAAAACCGAGTGAATAAATCCCGATATATAAGGGTAGTTTATATAAAGATATAAACTCGGCCGAATATTATACCTATAATATATTATAAATAAATTAATAATTAATTTCGAATTAAAATTCTTAACGATTTATTTTTACTTAATTTTTTAATATACCGTATAAACGTTACCTCGTTTAAATTAGTATTTTTAATCCGTTTAAATAATATATTAACCTCGAAAGAAATTTATTCGAAAAGGAAAGTCGTTTATTCTTAAAGGAAATAAATTACTATTAGATTATTCCCTTAAATATAGATATTTTGAATATATTACGAATCTTTTCCCGAGTAATATAAAGTATATTCGCGTATTACCCCCTTAATATCCCGACCGTTAAGATAATATAAAAGATATTTTTTATAAATTATTACTGCGAAGCGATTTATATTTACGAAGCTATAATATAGGGTACTAATATTAGTTTTTTAATAAAATCGATAAAACTATACTAGTTCGGGGTTTATTAGAAATTTCGTTAAATCTATTAATAATAACTTTTTAATTAATTATAATTAAATTATTTATATATTCTTAATATTAAAGTATATATCCGTTTAATTACCTAAAGAACCCCCTTTATTAGTTCCTCTAGCGGCGTATTTAATAGAGGAGGGGGATATATATAAACGCTATAAAAGGTAAAAATAACGAATAACGTTCTAGTTAGATTTTTAGGAATAATTTAGTTAAAAACTATTTTATAAATAATTTTAATAATTAGTCCGTAACCTTAAAGATAAGTAACCTCTAGAATTAATTAATAATAGATTCATAACTAATTTAAAATAGATATAGAAGAGGTTATTATAACCCTTTTATTTAATACTATTTTTTTTATAATCTAGTATAACTTAAGAGTCCCGGTATATTTATATTATTTATATAAATTTAATAGGAATATTATATTAATTTTTTTATCGATTTATTAAATCTTAAATAGTCTAAAATAGTCGGTTTTAATCGATATAATAAAGTTATAGTATTAGATTTAATATTTAGGCCGGTTAATATATATTTATTATATAAATTAATAATAGAATTATAATTTTTTCTTAATAGATTAGATTTACTACTCTAGTCTACTTTAGAATTAAATTATATATTAAGTATTTTATAGAGTATCGGGCTCTTTTTTAATATCGTTATATAAACTTATAATAGTACCTATTTCTTATTAAAAAAATAGAAATTATTTAATAATTAATTTAATTAATTTTACTTAACTACTTCTTTTTAATATTATTTTCGAATAGAAAAGTAATCCGACTTTAATATTCTAAACTTATACTGGATCCGTTCCTAGTTATATTTAATAACGCGAGAATAAAATTTTATTCGTAATTCGTTTATAAGATATTAATAATACTTTATACTATTATAGTATAATTATTTACGATAGTAATTAATATTATTTAGGAATTCTAATTTAACGTTTATACGAGATATAATATAATAATAATATTAAACCTATTTATAATATATTAGTAATAGATTTAATTTAATTAATAACTTTATTTATTAAATGAATTCGATTAGTAATATAATCCGGATAGAGATTACGAGTATTAATAATATATTTAATATTATCTTTCGCCGTTTTAGGATACTCGGGAATATCGTATATATTAATAAATTTATTAACGAATAATCCGCGAGCCTCGATTTAAATTATAAAAGTATAATTATTTAATAACTAATAAATTAATATTAAATTAATATTAAATTATAATTTAATTCCCTTTCTTAAATTATTATTTATTCGTTATTAATTTATATATTAGGAACCGTTTTTATTTTATTTTATTTAATTATATTTAATTAGGTTTTAAACTCTCGAATAATTAGGCCCTTTATTTTAGTTTTAATCTTTTATATTAAAATCGTATTATCTTCCTACTTCGTATTAGGCTAGTAGAAATTATTTAAAAAAGTATTATTAAACGACGCCATAATAAATAAATTCGGAATATAATAGATCTTTTCGTATTTAATTTATAATCTATTAAAAGTTAGTTTAGATTCTGGTTATAAATCTACCCTTAAAAAGAATTTTAAGGGAAAAGAAACCTCGGCTATCCTTCGGTCTTTATATCGAGAAGGTCCGCTGTCTCTAATTAATTATCGATCATAAGATTTACGTAGTCGGGTCGGATATAGGTACATCCGACCTTTTAGCGTAGGGACAGCCGAGCAGTATACTCGTACCTTAGTTCTAGTCTCGAGTCAGCCCTGGAGCTAGTCGCAATGGATTCAATGATACCAAAAACCTGCTCGATCAACTATCAGACCAATCACATTTCCACCATGAGCTCCAAATTCCCCACCCCTCTGCTCAAAAATGAGGCTCCTAGCTGCTACACTTCTAGCAGCGACAGCTATCCCCCTAAACGCTTCCCGCAGCCCAGGATGCGGCCGCGACCCTCCACCGCACCTCACGCCAGGCCACCGCTCGACAGCCCTCACAATTGATGTCCCAGCCGCAGGCGGCACGCGCAACTACCTCCTTAATCTCCCTCAGACTTACGACTCTTCAAAGCCACAACCTCTGATCCTTGCATTCCATGGCAAGGCGCAAGATGGAGCGCAATTCGAGCATTGACGGATTCGGACTTTAATACGTTGGGGCCGTGGTCGCATTCCCTGAGGGGATTAATCAACAGTGGTTGGGTGACCCGGAGGCGCCTCCGAAGAGGGATTTGGATGATATTGCATTTGCACAGACATTGTTCGAGCAGATTGCGAAGGCTTACTGTGTGGATATAAGCTAGGTCTACATTGTTGGCTTTTCGAATGGTGGCGGCCTGACGAACCTCCTGGCTTGTGATCCTAGATTCTCGTCATATGTAGCGGCTGCTGCTATCGTAAGTGGGGCAATCTACAAAGACAGGTCATTGAGAGGTAATGAGCCTTTTCTCGACGTCTGCGAGCCCGCTAGATCACCATTGCCCATACTGGAAGTGCATGGGAGTAAAGACCCTGTGATACACTACGATGGCAAGAACACACCAGACGGAGAAACATATCCCATTGATGAATGGGTTGCTGGCTGGAGGGAGAGGAATGGATGCGGAGGCAAGATGAGAGCGGAGGCCGAGACGATACACGGAGGCAATGTCAAGAAGCGTTCGTGGTGGTGTGATGGTAAAGAGGTTATAAGTCATTACTACATCGAGGGTTTTGGGCATGGATGGCCGAGCACGCAGAGGCAGGAGGATGATGGAAAGAGGTATGGGCCCCTGCAGTGGAATGGTACGAGGGATATTGTGGACTTTGTGAAGAGTAAAAGTCCGCCAGCTGGGGTTCATGCTGGCAGAGTCAGGGATGAGCTCTAAAAAGGCCTAGAAAGTAGGCTGAGACGCAGTCTTGTCAACCACTAAACAGCCTTGCAAACTGTCCGACTCGGAACGAGACGCCCAACCCAAGCCACGGTCCCAGCTCAACGAGGAGCTTTTAATCCCCACTAATGGCCCGACTTGGCTTGGACGTTAAAGTACTAGCGGTCACATACTCCATGAAACTCTTAGAAATCGAGCCCGTCCTTGCCGGGTCAAGTTCCTAGCCGACGGCAAACCAGCACCTAAGTGCTAAAAAACTGGGTGGTCTTCGACTCCACCACTTGAGAGATCCACGCTAAGACGATTTTCGCGATTAAAACGTCATCCGGCGCTAACGATAAGGCTGCTCCCGCGCCGATCATGTCCAAGGGCAAAACGCAGGTACAGTAGCAATGCAACAAAACGAAAGGACTCGTGAAGGGAAGAGCAGGGATACGGCTCTCTTCTTTCAATCACGCAAATCTTTGGCCTAATCTCATAGCTTCGTGTTGTTCAAGATTTCGACCCAAGGTGAGACACATTACGAGGCTTACGGACTTGGAAACACGAATGAGTCTCACCCTTTACAAATTTTCTGGATCTTTACTAATGACGTTGGCGGAGGTCAACAACGATTGTTATGACTATTCATTGTGCTGACCTAACCGAGAGTGCGAGTGCTGCTCCCACGGAAACTCCACAGAGGGCGGAATCAAGACATTGTGGTGGCTTACAGCCACGTTGATCATAAGGGTTACGCACGAATATTCGTGACTGTTCCAACACTGAACTAGTTTTGCTATCTCATGAAATAACGTTCTTTGTCACGAGTATGTGCTGGATACCAAGTAGTAGACAGGGGCGTAGCCGCCACATCGTGAAACATCCAGGTATCGTGTCCGTGGGCAAAGCATAGAATGATCATAAACAGACATGCTCCGAAATCTTAGAATAGAGAAGTGTATGACTGCTTTCAATGCGCCTACGTGCCTACTGCATTAACTTAGATTCTGTGTGTGCGAAAGCCGAGATTGCGCCGCTCAGTGCTTGCAACGCATTCCCCCCCACAGGAGTCTTGGCATCGATTTGGCAAAGCGTTAACGTGAGTAGTGCCATTTGCTACTCGACAACAAACCACACCTGCACCTTCCGCAAGACAACATCACATTGTCCTCACTACCATTGTCAATAACTCCTACCTCCATTCCTCACTACTTCCTCGCTTGTAGAGATATCCTCCGCGTCCGGTTGGCACTGGTACAGGCTTTCTGGCCGGCGACGCCCCTGGACCGCAGGAACAATTCCTGTGCCTCGCGAATCTATTTCCCAGCAGTATACATAACGACCTGCATTGGCTTTCTCATGAATCATTGTGCATCGCCTTCAATTTGCGAATCCCTGCTTAGCCACTGCTGTCAAGGCTAGACCCGGACAGAATTGCCTCTACACTTCCACGATTTTCACCTCAACCGGACCACAAACCCACGCAAGCTTCTCTTCTACTACCCACTACCCGGCGGCAAGCCTCACTTACCTCTGAATTCTCTCTTAAAGGATTCTCGAACCTGCTGGACCAAGGCACTATTACACAAAAGCAACATAATAAGAACAGGGGGCCGCTCAAGTGGGCGCCAAAGTTGGGAATAGCCACCCATGGGAATCTTCTTCTATACACAGTATCAACCGGCAAGCTGCCGGTGACAAGAGGGTGTCATCATCATGCCGCAGAAGGAAGAGCTGCGCGACTTTCCCGAGAAGCTCGCTGCCGCCCCTGCCCCTCGTCCACACTTAATCGCTCAACACTCAAACTCTCCTCCTTCTTCGCCTTATCAACATCTTCGGAAACTCTCCTTTGGCGATCGTTCGACTTCTTCCGAGAAAATCGCTAAGGATGCTTCTCCAAAGTCAAATCACTCAGAGCCAGAAAAAAGAGCTCGTTCAGGCAGCAAAGCCCCCTCTCTTGCAGGATGCAAATATGAGACTGGCATGGCTTTTTCAAGAAGAAGGATTCCATACTCAATTGGAGGAGATCAGCTGGAGAGGGCAAAGGCTCCGCCAAAGAAATACTTGAATCCTAGCGAGGAGGGGAAATTGAGTGGAGACATGCGAGAGCTGTATGACCGAATATTGCCGTCTACGGAGAGCGAGAAGAGTCGGAAACGATTCGTAGAAAAGCTGGAAAGGATACTGAATCGGCAGTGGTCGGGTGGTGACATCAAGGTTCATGTGTTTGGGTCGTCTGGGAACATGCTATGTACCAGTGATTCGGATGGTAAGTCCCTGCGGGAGGTTCATCTAGCTATCCAGGTAAAGGCTAAACAAACAATAGTTGACATCTGCATTACTACTCCCATGAAAGCCCTTGAGCGAGTGTGTTTGCTAGCGAACGTACTTGCAGAGCGTACGTATACTAAATGTAAAGATTATCAGGACTTTGCTAATATGTCAAGTAGATGGGATGGAACGTGTTGTCTGCGTGCCTCATGCCAAAGTGCCGATTGTGAAATTCTGGGACCCAGAGCTGAAGCTCGCATGCGACATGAACGTCAACAATACGTTGGCCCTTGATAACACTCGGATGATAAAGACCTATGTTGAGATAGACGAACGTGTCCGACCCCTCGCTATGATCATCAAGCAGTGGACGAAACGTCGTATCCTGAACGACGCTGGTATGTGACCTAAACACCTGTACGACTTATAGAGAACCCTTGCTAAATTCCCCATGTAGCCCTCGGTGGTACTCTCAGCTCCTACACATGGATATGCCTGATCTTGAACTTCCTCCAAACTCGCAACCCTCCCATACTACCTTCACTGCACAAGAAACCTCACCTGCGAAAAATTGGTGAGGATGGTAAGCCTCGCCCATTCGATGATGATATCGACAAACTTCGAGGCTTTGGGTATCAAAATACAGAGACTCTTGGAGAGCTTCTGTTCCATTTCTTTCGACGCTACGGGTATGACTTTGACTACGAAAAGAATGTCGTCTCAGTCCGTGAAGGGAGATTGTTATCGAAGGAAGCGAAGAAATGGAATTTCATGCAGAACAATCGCTTGTGCGTGGAGGAGCCCTTCAATACTGAGAGAAATCTGGGTAATACCGCAGACGATACCTCATTCCGAGGCATTCACCAAGAAATGAGGCGTGCCTTTGACCTGGTGAAGGATGCTAAACTCGACGAATGTCTCGAAGAACACGTTTTCCCAGCCACAGAAGAGAAGATATGGGAAAAGCCAGCAGCAAGACCTCCGCCCGTCCTTACCCGTAGCCGAAGTCAGTCGCAGTCTACGCAGGCGAAACGAGGAGGCCACAACAATCGCGGAGGGGTTCGGCATAATCAATACAATCAGCGTGGATATACACAGCATCAGCAGAGAAGAGCATCGAGCGCAACTACCCAGAATAAATTTCCAGCTAACCTACACGGCAGCGGTGGCCGAGACTATCTTCCAAGAGAAAATGCTCTCCAAGCTTCGCTCGACCAGATCCAGCTTCACAACGAGCTCTTTACTCGCTATCAGCTACTTCAAGCCCAGGAGGAAGAGTTACGACGTATACAGACAGCATCTCAAATGCAAGCTCGGATGCAGGCTCAGCGATCCCACGATGATGCTTCAATTCCACCACTTCTGACGAGAGAGCAAGCGCATCGACTGAACATGAGCAACCATGTCCCCTTGACAACACCGACTCGCAGCGCACAGTGTTTCCATCCGTTTGCGTACCCGCAAGTGCCTGGCACACCACAACAAAATGTCCATACGCAACCCTCCTCTCCCTCACTAAAGCATGCGCAGCCAGATTTGAGGCGTGGCGTTCACCGCTCCTCTGTGGCGGATGGCGCATCTTCTTCGAACAGCCGGTCTCATTCGCAGCCTGCCAGGGCAGTACCGGTGGGTCTCGCCGTCCAAAATGCACCTCCGCTCCCCTTGAGCAGCCAAGCATGGTTACAGTATCAACACCAGCTACGGCAGCAACAGATCTACGACTTGGAGATGTCTCAACAGGGATACAGACCTATCGAAATGCAAATGCACCAGGATCCAAGGCGGCAACCTACGGATCAAAGCTTCGAAGACAATGTACCAAAAGAGTATGTTGGGTATTGGGTCAATGACTCGCCACTACCGCGGCATCACCGAGAAGACTCTACATTATCCAATCTTCAGCGAGTACCAGCATACCACGACCTGCACCCTCGGGTTCGAGGAGTACCGCAAAGCTTCAGCAGACTGAGAAATGGTTCTCGTTCTCCCTCACCCTCGCCAGCTTTACCTTTCCGAGATAGATCCTTCAGTGTCCGATCAGTCTCTTCTGCGCCTCCTCAACCGGCACAACCAAGATACGATAGAGTTCAGACCACTTCACAAATTCCCCGTGCCTCTGGACCTATCATTGCGAATGGACATGATGGGTGGAACATGCCTGACTATTCGACAATGGTGGCCGAAGGCTCTTCCCACGCGACAACGATAAGCGAAGCTACCTCCGGATCAGATGATCGGCCGTATGATACTCCTGCCTCAGTCGATGCTGAGATACCTGGTAGTCAAGGCTTTGAAGATGGCCTTGTTGTTGATGAACCACAACATTTCTTTCAGACCTATACATCGGCTGAAGGTATACGCATGCCACTCAGCAATCGGAATGGAAACTACGATTCGACAGTGCGACGTGCTAGCAACCAAGCCAACGATACTCTCGATCCAATAGGTAATGCACAGCGCTCGGAGAAGCGGGGCAGGCCTGCTGGTGGACTAGGAATCCAATTTGGAGAACATCAATTCAGCCGCCCATCCGCGAAGCCGGAGCAAGCATCGCCACCAGAAAAAACTCGTCCTGCCGTCCAAACATCCCCGCCGAAGCCTTTGCCGGAGCAGGCTATTACGCAAGTCGATAATGTACCCATGCCCATCCCATTGCTTTCACCAGTCCGTGAGGTAACAACGCCATCACCCACTGCGAAGAGAAAGCAAGATATGGTGCCACAACCATATACCGCTAGTAAGCGCCCAGCTGGAAAGCTGGATCTCTACATCCCAACATTTGCAGAGATCACGCGCAAGAAACAGGAACAGCAGCATGGTGCTTTGGAGCCGAAGCCGAACGGCGTACATCCCTCGAAATTTACCCAGGACACAAAAGCTGCCGAGTCGCCAAGAGGAAGATATCTTCCCGATGAGAGCCCTATGAGTTCAAAGTCACATACGCAGCTGCCAATCGTAAACGGTTGGCAGACGCAGTCAAGCAAGAAGGGCAAAAAGATCAGGTCGAGACCTAGCTCCGGACACATTCTTCCTGGTGAACCGATGCCAATCAATGACTACGAACGCAAGGGCGGATGAGAATGGCCCGGGGAGACCCTGGCAACTTCAGATGACAGATGTTTGCTCCGGAATGGACAGCAAATTGCGAGACTGCGGGAACGAGGCTGAACCCAAAAAATTAACAGCCAAAAAGTCTGATATCGCTTTCATCGCAGATCGATGGGAGCTGTACAAACTCTTAGCGAGGAACAGACAGGAGGATGAAGGGTTGGTTTTAGTTGTTGGTGTACATCACCATGATTGCGCGGTCTTCCAGATTCACTATCTTGGATTAGTGCGCATGTCTATCACTCTCATTGGAGTCGTGCGGGCTCTTTCAGCAAGCCATCATTCATTGGGTCAGTCAAGCGGTTATTTAGCATTCCATGGAGGAATGACAGGGACCATTGTTCATTGGGTCATTGGGTCAGTCAGTCAATCGTTAACCTTCTCGGCCAAGTGCCACAAGGGAGGGCACAAAAATGGAGTTGAGCGGCATAGCAGATGGAAGGATCAATCCAAAAGCGGCGTCTTATTCCTACAGCGTTTACGTGGAGTCATTATCATCAGCTGGTACTGTATCAATGCATCTGGGTGGATGGTATGGGCAATCCCAGCGTTGTTGTGATTATAGAGTGATGCATACGAATAAATTGTTAAAATCTTAGTATGGGGCTACAGCATATGCTATCATGCATGGGCTTCGACCAGCCTTGCCATGATATTTGCCTCTACGATATAAAAAAACAGGAAACTCACACTACCGACGACTATGATCCAGAAATAGAGCGCGCGGCAGCTACCTAAACCGTCATCTGGCAGACCAGGTTCCTCCACAGCTCGCGGGAACCCCTTCCTCAGGTTACATTACCGTCCACTCCGAGCTCAAAGAAGCCACCCCAGAGCCTCCTCACGGCTACAGGCCCGGTCATGAACCTGACGGATATGACTCCGACCCCAACGCCCCGCGAGCGAAGAAAGATGAGAATGGAGACTTTATTTGCTGCGCCCGTTTCGTTCGTGAGGGCTGGCGGTGCAATTTCATGTTTGCGTTTCCGATACTGCCAAAGAATGGTTTTGGGTGCTTTGGTATGGGCGATGATGGGGGTGAGGGGTGGTTTGATGAGGAGGCGCTGGGGGCTGTTTATGTCGAGAGGCGTTTGCCAGCGGTTGGTGAGGAGCGGGCGGATGATGATGGGTGGATGATTTCGGTGGTATTTTGTTTTTTTGCGTCGTGGTGTTGGAAAGATCTCTTTTCATGCGAAGTGGGATGCGGAGGATGCGACTGAGCTTAGTGAGAGGGAGAGGTTGGGGATTTGGGATGGTGGAGAGTGGGGTTAGTTGATGAGGAAGAGGGGGGGAGATGATGTTGAAGAGGACGATGAGTTGGAGACTGCTGGAGCTATGATGTGGAAGCCTGAGTTTATGGGAGATCAGAGTGAGGTGGATGAGTTTATGAGCAAGGCGGCGGATGCTGGATGCGGGGCGAAAGAAGGATCGATGGATAGATCGTTTGCATCGCACCACTAGAAAATAGAGTCAGGCGATGTATCAGAGCAGTACCTGTTGAGCCTCATGGAACTGCTTTATGCTTGTATCGACCTCGAAAATCTATTGAGGGCTGACGTTGACGTTCTGTTTGACTGACAGATGGCGTCCTATACCTTTTTCCTATGCGGTGGAATTGCGTAGTACACATTCTTTCCACCCCTTGTCTACTACTTTATGGTTTTGATGCAGTCGGTAGCCCGCAAAATTTGGGTGAAGTGGACTAGTTTCTGGCAAACGGGCAATGGCTTGCCATGATTTCAAGACAGACGTGAACAGAGAAGCTCACGTGGTAGCTCAAAGCCATCGGGAGTCAAATTTAAGCAAATAGTAAACACAAGCATACTATATTATCACCATATTAGAGGAAGACCTCACTATAACACAATGGGAAACATACACATCCATCATGCACAGCAATTCGTTACGCTTCAAGCCGCCCGAGCCAACATATATGAGCCCACCCCGAAAATGCACCGAGGTATCCCATAAATACAGAGTCATCCAATGCTTCATTTCCCATCGCGTTACGTCCTTCATTGCTCCCCATATACCCGTCCTTACTCCTTCAGCCCCTCATTAACAATCATCTCGACAATAATCTGCGCCTTCGGATCCTCCGGATGCTGCATACAAATCTTTACCCGCCCCCCATTAACCCCCTCGTCCAACAACCTCACATCTCTCCCCGAGATAACCTGCCGCAAGCGTCCACTAATCGCGTTCCTCACCTCCGCATACCCACCTCCATCGCCAATCAAGATCAAGAAAGTGCCAGCAACCAAACTCGCACTTCGCGCTTTGCCAACGAATTCACATACCGCAGTCCTGGAGACGTCGCCATATTTATTACAATATACGCCCGTTGATTCAAAGACGAGGAGAAATTCGGAGTCTGAGAGGCGGAACATGCCCAGGGAGCGCTGACCGCTGATGCGTTGGGCTGTGGCGGCGACATCTGGTGGCTTGAGGTCTGGGATTGACATCGGTAATTTCTTGTCTAAGGTGAGGACTTCGATACCGCGAGCTGTGGAGATGGCTAAGGAAGAGTGGAAGAGATTGATGGCGTAGGTTTCGGAGGGGATGTAGAATTCATCGAACTCGCGGAAGAATTCGACGTTGCCTTTCTTGATACCGAAGCGATTTCGCGCCGAACTTGAGGTAGATGATTTCTGGTAGACGGGCTCAAGGACTTTGAAGATTGAGGAGACACCTTCGCGTTTCTTGTAGAAGACTAGGGCGCGGTCTTTCATGCGCCCGGTGGCGAAGAAGCCCACGTCCCTGGCGCCGGAGAGCTTTTGAGGTGCGCGGCGAGAGGAGTCGGAGGCGTTGTTGGGAGAGGGGCCGCCGGACACGGGGCAGACGGTGTCGAGGTGATAGGCTATCAGCGATTTGTCGGCGATAAGAAGGAAAAGGGAGAACTCTTCGAGGACGGCGATCTGGGTTACCCGTGTAGCGGCGATCGCCTGAATTTGAGTCAGTATACGGCATGATAATAGGGATAGGTCGACTTACTCTTGTCCAACCTCTAGGATTGGCGTAGTTAGACGTATAGACACCATAGTCCGTACCCACCGCCACCATCGGGTTGCCGAACGGCTGGTTGAACGAGGTCGCACAGTTGACGGCAGCCCTGCAAACAGGGCCTGGTTTTGGGCGAATCTCTTCGCAAGTCTTCTCTATCTCTTGTACGGCTCTGTATAATGGTGTACCTGGAATGACTATAGTTTTGCCCTGCCCAGACATTGCATCGTAGAAGAAAGCCGTGTCAGCGACAACCCTCAGCCGGAAAGGTTCTGCATTTTGCCTGTACAGCGAAGCTGCATGTCTCGTCTTTGCTGAGATGATCTTACCGCACCATTCCTCCCTGTTCTTACTACTTGGGGCATAGAGTGTATACGAATTGTCGAACCCAAGATGCTTGATGCGGAATGGATACATGACCTTCTCGTCCTTAGGGCTTTCAAGAGTAGTGGCGGCAACCATGGTCTTACTGGAGCCATTGGTCATGATTGACGCTGCGGAAGAAGCCGTATTCATGTGTGTAAGCGTGCCGGGGCCACCGCCAGGGTTAGACATTGACTGCCGACCTGGTCGGGTCTCCGCGGGAGCTGTTGCCTTGGTGGTAACAGCCCCAACAGCACCTAGCCCTTTCATGGTAGACTTGACAACGGCGTCGTCGTTATCGCTCTCAAGGACCAGTAGATCCATAGGGATAGGTGTCTTTGACACATCATACTTTTCATATTTCAAGCCACCGGCCGCATCTCGTGCTGTTACGATTTTGGCCAATACCAGGTAGTGGTCGAAAAGTATCACTTGAGATTCAACCCAACTGAACTTAGCAGTCCCTCGCCTTTCTAAAGCCCCTTGGTAGATGATCTCTCTACCCATGTGGGTCAAATTCAATTGAACATCCCCCATGCCAGGCCTCATTTGCAATTTGGCTTGGAGCTCTGCTAGGTCCACGATCTTAGTCATCTCAGCCACTCGGGCATCGCACTCCATTGTTACACCTTTGACCTCCTCTATCGCAACTTCAAGTTTGGTCTTCTCCTCCGAGTCTTGTACCGTGTGCTTGTGAACGGTGGCCAGCAGGAGACTGTAACGCTGCAATCTAGTGATAGGTGCTTTGAGATATGTGTCCCAACCTAACCGTTTGGAGCGTTCGTTCTCTCTTGCTTGTTGAAGAAATTGCCGAAACAGCATGTTACGCTTGTCTTCTGAACGTACCAAGAAGTCTGCATTTGGGAAGCTTGCTGCGTAGTCGACGTAGGCAGTCTTGGCCTTCCGAATCCATTCACGGAATATGTCACTGAATCCAGATATCCAAGGACCTTGCTCGTTTTGGCGATATTTCAAAGCGGCAAGTAGATATTCCTCGTTGATTTGCTTTATGATATCTACCTTGCCAAAAACATCTTGAAGAAAGTTTTCTTTACGCTTCGGCGCAAGAATTGGTGGTTGCCATGTGGAGAGGTCGTCTCTGTAGAGGACTCGGAGAACATTCAGCTGATCCATATAGACGTCTTCACTTGTCACTATTTCGTGCAAATTGTTCTGCCGCTCGAACTCTTTGCGATCAGCCTTGTCAATTTGATCCTTTGTCATCTTCCAGAATGTTGCCCAGTCTTCGATCTTTCGTTGCGGCTCCAAAACCTGGGTCTGGAGGTTGATCTTTTTCAGTGTTCGCATGCAGTGGTGAGCATAGCATCGACCGGCCATCGTCTGGGTGTGTACCATGGGCGAGTAGCAGCCAGTGCCTGTCAGTTGGAATAGGACACCTGATAAGGGAGCAATTCCAAATTTTACCCATTCTTCTTCTTTCAAGAGAGTTCCCGAGTGGAACATTTGCTGCACGACTTTGGCTCCGAGGACCTCTGCATCTGCAGTGTTGATAGTTGGCACCTTGTGCGTGAAAAGGGCGACAATGCCATCGACTATCGCGTGCTCCTTGAGATCTGCTTCACCCTCACTCATCTCCTTGATCCAATTGACAATTGAGCTCAGAGCCCAAGGTTCGGGGCATTTCTTGAAGTCAATAGTCGAAAGCTTCGAGGGATTGAACTTTCTCCGTTTGCCGGAAGGTATCTCTGGGAGTAGTCCGACAAGCTCTGCACTAGGATTCAGTGAAGGCTCACCTAAAGAATCTGTGCCGTAGACAGAAGCAGCGCGGAGCCCAGCCATTTGCTGCTGCTTCAGAATCCTTGCCCGATCTGCATCTGTCTTTGAACGTATCGGAGGGACAGTCTGAGGTGAGCTGCTATGGCTTATTAAAGATGACGATCTTGGCACAGGTGTTCCCTGGGGAGTGAGCAATTGGTCGTATGCATCTGGCGCGGCAGGAAACCTCGGACGCCCGTACTGATCATACTGTAAGAGCCTTTGCGGATGTTGATATGTACCAGCAGGCAATAGCTGAGGGACTGTCTGGGCGTTCAAAGATTCCACAGGAGCTGCTGGCAATGGTCGGCTCCGTCCCATTCCGGGGTGGAAAAATGTATCTTGCATACTGTCTCTGGAGGGGCTCTGGGTACCTGAAGTATATGCGCCCTCGGACTCTCCCAGCGTTGCTTCGTCACCATCTTCGAAGCTGAGGCGCCGAGGGATAGTTCCTGGCTCTGAAAGGCCCCCAGTACCAGACCGATCGACTCGCGCAGGCGCAAATGGATGGATGTATTCCTGACCCGGTATCGGATACTCATACAATTTTGCTGATATGTCGGAACGCTGCGAATCCCTTGTCGCCGCAAATGGGCGACCTTGGTCATCTATATCATTCGCGTAGCCCTTACTCTCTGATATTGACGATTGGCGTTCGCCATAATGCACATTTCCCGGGAAGCCGCCCCCGTAAGTGTCCATATCGACATGAACATCGCTATCGCTACTATACTCGGCCCCCTGATGTTGATTTTGCTTCGCTTCGTGAGAGCTTAGTAGCGAGTCGCGACCACTCCGCCTTCGAGCCTCCTCTGCAGCATCCTGCTCGTCTGCCATGTGCATAGCGGCCAAGCCAGCTTCTGCCTCCGCGTCGCTCCTGTCACTGTAGGCGTCATAGTCTACGTACTGACCTTCGGCTATCTGTTCAATGTGCCCGTTGGTGTAATTATGGTCACGACCCGAGCTATCTCTAGAGAGTGACCCGCCAGCGAGAGGCGACCGAGTTGCGTGAGTCTCGTCTATCGAGGCGTTGTTTGGCGTTCGTGCAGCTCTTGCACTCCCTCTTGAAGGTGGTGCTCTTCCCATGACTGCAGCCTCAACTTCCTGCATGAGATCATCATATCCAGGCTCCTCGGCATCCTGCTCGTCGCTATGGCCATTGCTGCTACTGAAGTAATCCGTACTCGGAGTAGCTTGTGCAGGAGGGCCTGGAAGTGGTCTCGCTTGAGGATGTCGACGTAGGGTATCCGTACGTTGGGGTGAATGAGCCGGTGGGGTGGGACCTGGTGTTCCTGGATTTGGTGGTAATGAATCGTCGTTTCGCGAATTATTAAGCGATCCATCAACAGGCCTGCGGTATATAGCTGGCGAGGGAATACGTGGACTAGAATTCGATGAGTACGTCGGTAAGAGGGGCAGGGTGTTATGTAATGAGGGTGGACGACCAGAAGCTCTTTGTGTGGTGTTTTGTGCTCTTCGTGAAAACGACTGTGACGCGGCTGCTGAGGGAGAATTCAAAGGGTAGGCATTTTGTGATTGTGAAAATGGCGGAGGCGGGGGAGCTGGCGGTGTATAAGAGGAACATGTCGCCGGAGACTGTGTCGATGGGCGCTGTGGAAGAGGCTGCTGTCGAAAAGGTAGTTCTGGAGGAACGGTCGAGAACTGTGATCTTGTTTCCACACCAATCTGTGCTGACGCACGACTGCCATAGCGCTGTTCATATGGTCGCGGAGGCGGCGGAGGAGGCTGGGCGGTGTGAGGTGGCATTGTAGGTGGGTAAGACTGTGGTGGTGTTCCCTGGCTTGATCCACCATAGCTAGCTTGATATTGATTGCTGGCCGAGTAGGCAGCAGGTATATAAGGCTGATGGGCTGCTACGCTGAAGGTACTAGATGTAGCGCTTTGGGATTGTGGGCTATATTGCGTTTGGGGCGCTCCATATTGTTGTGGATTATATGAAGACCTGGCTGGAGGTACAGGAGCGGTTTCCTGGTGCTGATATCCACCGCCGCTGCTTGTACCGTATGAAGTCGTCCTCGGAGGAAAGCCCGGACATTGAATGCCACCCATGTACAGCTCTTCATGCTGCATACCAGCTATGCTCCCTGGCCTATAGCCCCTGCTTTGTTCTATATTGCCATCCACCTCTTCAGGGTACTGGGAGTCGTCGCCCGGGTCGAAGCTCGATGTCCTTCGTACGGAGGAATTCGCGGCAGGTGGCCCTAATGGCGCTGTGTTGCCATATGGGGATCGCGATGTTGGAGAGCCTTGATATTGGTTGTATTGGCTTGCTTGTCGGCGGCCACTCTGCTGGTAGGCCATTCTGCTTGCTCGAAGCCTTGTCCTGGAAAACTCCGAAAGCAAAGCAAGACTCTCAATAGTCGAATGGCATGGGAGCTGGAGCGCCGGAACGCCCACCACGTCCGTGGGTGGTGTTGATCACAGTGGGCCAAAGGGCGAGGAGAGTCGCAATTCAATAATCTTTGTAGGGATGCCGTATCCCGTCTATGAAAGCGAACGAGCCTGTCGTCAGACTTTTGTTCTTCTTTGACTGAGAGGCCAGGCTTCCCATTGGTAGCACGAGCGCCCAAACACTCCTCTTACGATCTCCTTGGCTGGCGCAGCCAAGCTTGATGGCGTTGTCAAAGCTGAGGTGACATGGATCTGCTCTGCCCCGAAGATCCAGCCTATTGAGCCAATATCCATGCGACTGAAGCCAGAGCTCCCATCAAATGAGGCGAGTTTATGCTGTCGCCGACTACTTGAAGTATTGATAATGCTCCCGGTCGTTTATACCCAAACTTTGCTCGTTCGATAACTGTAGGGCTGACAATTAAACGCCAAGCCCTCCACCCCGCCGGCTGACTTATTAGGGCGGCCCCTTCGGCCAGCAATGTCAATCTCGTTTTCAATGAGGTAAAGTATTAGAGGTCTCAGCCGTACGGTTGAAGGCTTCGTTTTGGTACTCAATAGATTCAAATGATCTCCGTCTGAAACATTTTGACAATCCTCCAGTACTAATTGCCTCTTTGAATTCAGGCTTTTCCTATTCGCGTAGAAGGGTTCACCCCCTAGCTGCTCGCACCCCCTAACCGCTCACCCGTAGGGCTGATGCCTGGAAGCCACCTGGAGACCCCCCTAGTCCTGATCACTTTCGCGACAAGAATGGTCCCTGGAACTTCCCGAATTGATGCCCGGAGGACGAATTCCTAAGGGTGTTCTTTGGGGGCCTAAGGGACTCCCGGGCTTCAGCCCTACGGGACGAGCGGTTAGGGGGTGCGAGCAGTTAGGGGGTGAACCCTTCTATCAAGAACGGCGATGATGCCGCTTGGAACGACGACGACGCTCAACAATTGTACGCCTCTTTATCAGCAACGCGAGCCGTCCCATCATCACCGAGCGTTGAACAACATTGTAAGTTGAGTCAATTGCATATAGGACTACACCACATTGGCTATCTAATAATTGGAAAATGTAAGACCGTAATGCCCTGCCCTGCCTACCCTATCCCAAGACACTAAATAGATCAAAGTCAGTACAATAGGAATGCAATTGTCGTCTCTCTCTAGCTACCGCCCGTCCATGTTACCAAGTTTGACTGTCTGTTGGCATTTGCGTCTATTACAACTCCTCAAACATCCCCTCGAGAACTTCGAGTTCGTGCTTGAGGAATTCCTTGGCCATGGTGGTAGCCTTGGTTGCGACCTTTGGGCTATGCTGTTGGGCTAAGATCTCCGAGATGTTAGAGGAGCCACCGCCGTTCCATGCGAGAATCTGGAGTCGTCATTAGTGAGTATCTCATGGGCAGGAAAATCATGGAGGACTTACATTTTTAGTGTTCTTGGGAACGTCAGTAAGACTTCCCACAGTGGCAACCGAGATGAGGTTCTCTTTGAGTTGCTTGGGGGTAATTGCGGCCACAGCGAAGGCGGAGTCCTTTGAGGGTTGTAGGGAAAGGAAGTAGGCCAAGAGACCTGCAATGTGGGGAGATGCCATCGAGGTGCCAGAGATGGTGTTTGTAGCATATTTGCTGCCAACCCAGGTGGACAGGATGTTGAGACCAGGGGCAAAGATGTCATTGCACTTTCCGTAGTTGGAAAAGTAGGCACGCTCGTCAGCGAGTGTCGATGCACCGACCGTGACAGCTTTCTCAGCGGCCGCAGGCGAGTAGTTGCATGAGTCAGCGTTGTCATTACCAGCGGCGACAGCAAAGTGGATACCAGCATCGACTGCGGCATTAACAGCGAGGTCTAAGGTGACTGATTTGCCTCCACCAAGACTCATATTTGCAGCGCTGCCCTTGAATCCCTTTTTCCCCTTACCCTTTTTGGCGGCCTCGACCTTCTCATTGTGGGTGATGGCGGCCCATTCGACGCCCTTGACAACATCGGACATTGTTCCTGAGCCGTTGGATTTCAAGACTTTGACAGCGTAGACATTGGCCTTCTTAGCAACACCGAATTTCTTTCCGGCGATGGTGCCAGAGCAGTGAGTGCCGTGGCCGTTGCCATCAAGATCCTCGTCATTAGTGGGGATAGTCTTGCCCCAGTGTGCTCTACCTTCGAAGTCCACATGTTCAACGTTGGCACCTGTATCAATGACATAAACGTCTACACCTTCACCGCCGTCTTCGGAGTATAGATACTTGTTAAAGGTGCCGAAGCTCAAGCTGTCGCGGTGGGATATTCTGGCCAAACCCCATGGGGCATTTTTTTCAGTCTCTGGGCTCGCGCTTGCCATGGTATGGACTTCAGAGTCCCTTTCAACATAGGCAACCTATCCCACAGCCACGAATCAGTATGGTCACGTGCGAGTAGATAGGCAGATAAGAGACGATGCGTCTGTTTACTTACATCTGGATGACGGCGAACTCTCTCGATAACATCCTCATCGAAGTGTCCAGAGTAACCAAGAAGACCGCCGGCGATGTTGTATGTATGTTTGAGTCCGCCGAATGTAGTGATGGGGAACTGCGACCTCTTGGACAGATCCCTCTTAGTTGACTCGATCTCGAGATGCTGGCCTTTGACCCACTCATGGTGCTCACATGCTGACGAGTGTGAGACATGAGGCTTGAAGACTATGATATAGGAGTTGGGGATCTCTTGAGCTTGAGTAGACGATAGAAGGGGGGCGGCATCGTTGTGGATGGTGTCAATGAGGACTGGGGACGCCGATGCCAATAAAGGCAGCAGTAACAACGCGAAGAACCCCTTCATGATGAGGGGCCTAGTGCTGTAGCTTTAGCTTTATAGAATGCGAATAGTAGACGTGAATGATGCAGAATAGGTCGAAGGAAAGACTGAATGGTTGTAACACAGAAGAGGCTTGGTAGGAGATAAGAGCTGCGTCGAGCGCCAGGCAACTGTCGCACTAGAGTAGACTTAGCGCCGATATAGCCTTAGTGGCTTGGCAATACTCTGTGAATTCAGCTTCCGGTCTCACTTGACATTTTTGCTCCTAACTGTTCTGGCAAAAGAAAAGACACAATGTCCCAATCCAGCTTGCAATAAACCTGGAACGTTCGTGGATCCGCGATACCACGTGACTCAGGAATCTCGCCCCCATGATCTACCACCGTAACTCGCGTTGTGAGCACGAGACACAGCCCAGCACTACCCCCGTGTGCTGGTGCTTTAGGTGCAGACCAATGAACGATGGCGAGGCCCCAAGTCGATGAATACTGTGGGAAGCATACAGGATGACGTTTGCAATTTCAAGGAGTAGGGCTTCCACGCTCAAGGACTCGGGACCCCCAACGGGCGAGCTTCAGAGTCAGCTACAGGTGCTAGGAGAGGACAATCTGGTGGGGGGAAGTGTGTTCACGCTGGAGCATATTCATGAGAAGCTGGAAGCCGGGCACCGGATACGTCAGTCACTATTGGACGACTCTGGTACCCCACGTATCAAAGACACCTTCAGGCATCTTGGAGGCCTGCAAATAATTATTGATGCCTTGAACGTCGTCTCCCAGCGTTATGGCGCACAAATGAGCAATAGCGAAGAGGAGCTTCCGATCCTTAATAGCCTCATGCAAACGATCTTCAGCGTCTTGTCAGCCGCTTTAAGTGACCACCATGGAAATCAAAGATTCTTTCGCCAGCGTGTCGATCAAGGCGGATGGCAAGCCATGAAAACTGCTATCCAAAAGATAGTCTTTGGTATAGAAGGCCGTGATATCAAAGCCTCGGGGATTCTCGCAGATCGGGTGTTTGGATGTCTACTAGCTTGCGCTCTAGACGACGAGTCCATAACCGATTTCTTTGGCATTTTAACGCGACAGCTGGATGATGCTGCTGGTCTTCAACAGCCATTGCTCACCTCGGAACCTGCTGATGGGCAGCGTGACCGTTCGGGCGGAATGAAACATGACAGCGAAGACTTATCTGCCAACCAGGTGGCTTTGGTCAAGAGCCTCCTCAAGAAAGACTTGGGTCCTCTATCTGTCATTCGTAATCCAGACGCTGCGTTGATTATGTTCGACATCTGGAGAGTGCTGGAAGATCAACCGTCACGAAATGAGGATCCGGTCCGTCATGTTGCCATCTCATTTGGAATGCCGATCGTGGTGAACTACATTGCGGCTCTGTCAACGGGGAACCTGGCTGCTCTCCACAGCACAGGCTTATTGAGTGCCGTCCTCAAGTCCCTACAAGGGTCCTCAGTTGAAAATCCTTCTGTTCCAGAGCTCCGAACCCTTGCAAAAACGCTTCTTAGTTTCGGCGTTGCCAGCACGGACGACGCCTACTTTCTTTTCCACCATGCAAGATCCTCGTTGCTCATTGCAGAGCTTCTACTGACATCTATAAAGTCTTCCCTTTCACCTTCTTTCGTACATTTTAATCTCTCCTTGAACGGGTATGCATCAATAGAGTTGCCAGGCATTGGAAGGGCATTTCCTCCTGTCTCTTCCAGCACCGGATATACGTTGTCTCTCTGGTTCCAAATGATACTCTTTGATCCCAATGCGCACACAACCATCTTCGGCGCGTTTGACGCAAGCCAAACATGCTTTGTACTCGTCTATCTAGAGAAAGACACCCACAATCTAATCCTTCAGACCTCTGTGACCTCGTCGAGACCTAGCGTACGCTTCAAGTCCGCTTCATTCAAAGAAGGGCGCTGGTATCATGTTGTTATAGCACATCGCCGACCCAAAACCACATCATCTGCAAGAGCATCCCTCTTCATCGATGGTGAATTTGTCGAGCAAGTCAAGTCACAGTATCCAGTCGCGCCTCCGTCAAAGAATGGCGGCGAAGGCGGCTCCAGCTCCTCATCACATCGAAAAATCAACAATGCAGTTCAAGCGTTCATTGGCACGCCACAGGATCTTGCAACACAACTAGGCAAAGGGTTGGTACACACGCAATGGCGTCTCGCCTCAGCCCACCTTTTCGCTGAAGTGCTGAGCGATGACCTTATTGCCGTGTACTATGAGCTCGGTCCAAGGTACACAGGTAATTATCAAGATTGTCTGGGGTCTTTTCAGACATATCAAGCGTCTGCCGCTTTGAACCTAAGGAATGAAAGCCTTCACCCTGGCCGAGAGGAGAAATCGGATATTGTGTCCGCAATACGATCAAAAGCTGGGGCTCTGCTGCCGGAATCCAAAACCCTACTCAACATCTCTGCAATGGTAATTTTAGACGACAATGACCAGAACAACATCGGTGAGACACGCTTATTGAAGTCTATCTCGAAAACAGCTGGCAAGAATTTGCGCAACGTCACACGAGGCGGACTTAACGCTCTTGCAATCAATGGTGCTATACCTTCCATCAATGAAGCTTTACTTCAGGCTTCTGGCTTCGCTGTGCTCACCGGCCGTCCAACTGTTGTCGTACCACAGTCACTCGACGATGCAGCATGGCGAGTTGGAGGGTGTGCTGCTGTTTGTCTGGCTCTGCTCGAGGCCGCTAATGGTCCTGAAAACATTATTCGAACACTGAGACTACTTTTCGCAAGCGTGAAAGACAATTGGCGAAACAGCGAGGCCATGGAAAGGGAGAATGGTTTCGGTGTTCTGTCAATTTTGCTCGAAACTAAGCTCCGCTCAGCAATACGCAGCGACGACAAGTCACCTTCTTCCGCTAAGACAGTTATCAGCACCAATGAGGCAGGTCCGGATCTCGCTCTCACAGCGCTCGTGGAGATACTCAGGTTCCTCGGTTATAGGGTAGACAAGCCTGAAGACTCAGTGATCAATAATCCTTTGGCCTATCGCATTTTACTTGTCGACATGGAATTCTGGCGAGATGCAGAACCCGATGTACAAAAGTTGTATTACGAGCAATTCGTCGTTTTCGGTCTACGCTCCAAATACCACCATTTCAACGCCAAACGCTTGTCAAGGATGCGTAAGTCCCTCTTCAGTGAAGTCACCCAAGTCGTCCTGATTGGAATTATTAGGCATTACGAAGAAATGGCTTGAGGCTCTCAAAGGCGAAGCCTTCACCCCGCAGACTTTCCAATATTTCCTCGAAGCCTTTGAATCGTTCCTCACTAGCAACCTATCGGCAGACTCAATGCGATCCCTGTCGCTTTATATCACGTATGCCATACACAAACCTAAGCACAAATCCTTACTTCCAGCCCGGGGCAAGAGCGTCAGGCTGACCATGGATCTACCATCTCGGCGTAAGACTACTGGGAGCTCTTCGCCCCATCCAGGATTAGAATTCGACGACTCCACTCCTAAGCTCACCCAATCACAAGTCGCTTTAAAGGTCCTAGAGTTGTACACAGTTCTCCTGTGCGATAAAGCCGATACGACCAACATCAAAAGATTTGCCAGGACCGTGACCAATAAGGTAATTCCATACCTTACCTTGGATTATATCTATACTAACGCACAACAGTGGCTACTCCATCTTCTAGCCGACGATGAACCGACAGTTGTCATACTTTCCGCCAAGATATTGGCTCGACTTCTGGTGATAAGCGGCCCAAGCTATATGCAAAAGTTTGTCGAGAAGACGGGAGGAATAGTTGTTATGCAACACAGGCTTAAACGCTGGTGGTTCCTTCCATCCATTTGGCCCGTTTGTTTTGCTATCTTGTTCGGGCTAGATGTTGGTGCCCTTGATTTTAACCGGACATTCGACTTGTTCAGCCTGCTGGAGATGTTTGCATTGGGAGCAAGTATCAGGGTGGTCTGTGCAGCAATCCTTCCGGTACTTACAGCGATGCTAGAGCAAGGTTTGAAAACAGTGACCAGGGATCAATCAGACCCCGACTCGCCACTGGCGGAGAAAAGCAATGGCAAGACACCATCCTTCAACAAGACCCCTGCAACACCTACGCATACAAGACAGCGATCGAGAACCATGGAAATTGATTCCTCGCAATTGAGTGAGTTTCAGACCTCGAACTACATCTCTCAGATATCGCTAATGAATACAGCGAACGTAGGTGCGGGTATGGACCAATTTGCGGAATCCGTCTCGACGTTGCGTACAGTCACGCGGTTTTTGGCAGACATTCATACGAAGTCCACGGCTTTCCGGAATTTCTCCGCTACTTCGCTCTATGTCCAAGAGCTTTTCTATGTGCTATTTCCGATTATTGTGAGCGCTAATCCGGTCAGCCCAGAGATGGAGCTGAGTTCTCGAGACTCCGCATTGACCTTCAAGGGGAGCGATGTGATTATGAGACCACTGTCTGCCAATTCAAACAAGAATACTCCTATTGTTAGAACGTCAACTGCCGAACCCTCGCAAAATCTGAAGCCACCCAGGGCTCAACCACCCAAGAGAATGTCTTCTTATGTCTTAGTGACATCAGACAGATCGCAAGCAGGACCCTCTACAGCAAAACTTCAACCTGTTATCTCTCCTAAGAGAGTGAAGCCTACTCCTAACATGAGTGGCTCTATTGTAGAAGAACTGCTCGAGTTAACAATCGGTGTATTTGCCGATCAGATCTTCTCAAGAAAAGATTTCCCAGGGCTTGGACTGTTCATGAGAGTCCCACCTGGATTTCAGGAACATCAGGCATATTTTGAGACCTTCATTCTTCGCAATACTCTGACACAATTGGCCAATACGATCAAATTGGACCAGAAACTGCTCTGGGAACCTCGAGTGCTGACAAATCTGGCTCGTTTCGCCACGCATCTTGGCGAAGCTATCTACGAAGGATGGTTTATCAATGGCGCCGATGACACACTGGAGTTCCTCGCTAGTATATTAGAGTACCTCCAACTTCCAGACATTTCTACAATAAAAGCTGTCAGGCTATGCAGTCACCTGGTTTCTAATGTCCGAGCGGTTCTCCTGCGAGTAGTCCTTCTTAGGCTGTCTGAGCTAGACGAATCGCAAGCCACCAAAGATACTATTGCTTTTCTGAATAAGCTGGCGTACTGGCAATCTGTCTTACTGCCTGCAGATGACTCAAAAGAGTCCTCCCTCAGGCTACTTTGCTACTTACTATACAATAGATTATGCAGTCCTACCAGAGAAGTGCAATTGGCGGCTGCGAATCTCTGGCGAATGCTGCTCATCCAAAAGCCTGACGAGATCGAAGAGATCCTTCGACAAGTCAACACCGCCAACGGCAGCCAATTGACGAGGGATTTCAAAAAAATTGTGGAGCTTGATAATGAGACTTTCTTGGATTGGATGGCTGTAAATCGTTCTGATCTCGATAATGTCCTCTTTATTTCACTGTCAAAGTCGTGGGAAGCTTTTGTTGCAGAGGAGAATCGCAAGACTGAAGAGACAGCCAAGGCTAGAATCAGCAAGCGGAGGGAGAAGCTGAAGGTCTGGGTGTCAGAAAGTGTCAATCATGAAGAAATTCTCCGACGCCATGAGACTGGTACTGATCATTGGCGATCTAACATCTATGCCGCGGAAAACCTTAAACGACAACGTGCCCTGCAAGATCAACAAGACATCCAAGTATTCAATGCTTCAACATGGGCAAAGATGAGCCGAGAACTTCGCCGACCCTGCGGTCTTTTTGATGACATGGCTGTACCCAAATTACAGCTGGATCAGACAGAGGGTCGAAACAGAATGAGGATGCGCTTCATCCCGGACAAAGACGCCCATATGCGTAACTACCAGCCAAAGAGGCGGCAATCACAAGGTCCCGCAAAACATCGACGGAGCATCGGTTCTCGAAATAAGCCTTATGTGAACGATATTCCTCCACTTCCAAACCAGTCACAAGGCATAAATTCTGCTGAGATACGAAATGGTTCAGCTGAAGATCCTGGAGTATCTCCTAGACCAGTCGAGGAAGATGCTAACGACGGAGAAGCTGATGATGACTTTGAAATAGTGGATGACCCGCGGGATGATCCGGAAGAGTATGAGGACAAGAATCGCAAAGTGATGCGGAGCCTTCAGCGTGGAGACCAGATTGAACACGTCCACAACGTTTCGCGAATAGTGGGTCTTGAAGCCATAGAAGGCCTTCTAATCCTCGGTAAAGGATACCTGTACCTTCTAGATAGCCTCTTCCAACGATCTGATGGTGAAGTGGTCAATGTCTGGCAGGCTCCGCAGGAAGAGCGCGATCCTTATCTGCAGATGATATCGGGACGAGAAGCCGGAGACCGGCCAACCCCTTCCATGAAGGCCGATTACGAAACTCGTAGTTGGCGTTGGGACGACGTGCTCAGCATCTCGAAGCGACGGTTCTTGTTCCGCGATGTAGCCATCGAGGTCTTTTTTGTTGACGGACGGAGCTACTTGCTAACAGCCAGCACTCCGCCCCTTCGGAATGAGCTTTACCTGAAACTTTTCAGCAAAGCCTCAAATGCTGTTGAACGTGCATCCGCTGCTCTTGCCGAAGACTCTTGGAGGATAGAGTCCGTGCGCAATCCCATGGATGAGACCCAGACTTTTGGTTCGAGGTTCACCAGTGTTTTTGCACAGAATACCTCTAACCCAGCGACCCGAAAGTGGGTCAAGGGCGAGATATCTAACTTTCACTACCTAATGCTTGTCAATACAATGGCAGGACGGACGTTCAATGACCTCACCCAGTATCCTATCTTTCCATGGGTGCTCGCAGACTACACGAGCGAGAAACTTGATCTTACCAACCCGCGGAGCTTCAGAGACTTGAGCAAGCCCATGGGCTGCCAAAACCCCGATAGGCAAGCAGAATTCAGAGATCGTTACCAGTCTTTCGCAGAAATGGGGGATGAAACATCTCCGCCATTCCATTATGGTACTCACTACTCTTCGGCAATGATCGTAACATCTTACCTGATTCGTCTACAACCTTTCGTTCATTCCTACCTGCTACTACAGGGTGGCAGCTTCGATCATCCAGATCGACTTTTCTATTCAATGGAGAAGGCTTGGACTTCCGCATCACGCGATAACATGACTGATGTCAGAGAACTGATACCAGAATTCTACTATCTGCCTGAACTCTTCGTGAATCAAAACGGGTATGATTTTGGCAGTCGCCAAGGCAATGGCGGTACGATCGGTACCGTGGATCTCCCGCCATGGGCAAAAGACGATCCCAAGATCTTCATCGCGAAGCATCGAGAAGCTCTGGAGAGCGAGTATGTCAGTCAACATCTACATCAATGGATCGACTTGATCTTCGGTCACAAGCAACGTGGAGAAGCTGCCTTAGAGGCTACCAATGTCTTCCACCACCTGTCGTATCATGGCGCTAAAGATCTCGATTCCATCGAAGATCCCATGGAGAGGCTGGCAACGATAGGCATCATTCATAATTTCGGTCAAACACCACATCAAGTATTCCAAAGAACCCACCCCCCACGAGAAGAAGCGAAGTACAAGGTGAAGAGGCTTGACACTGGTGCTGAGGGCCTGACACGATTGCCGTTTCCTTTGCTAGAAACTCCTGACCGCATCTCCTCGCTCCAGTACTCGCTAAAAAACGAACGTCTTCTATGCTCCGGCCCATTCCGAATCCACGTTGGACCAACTTACGACAAGTACATGGAGTGGGGCTTCATTGATGGGAGCGTCAGATTCTATGCCGCTGAGACCAAGAGACTCATCGGATTGTTTGAGCATGTTCACCAAAACCAGCTTTCGTACGTACTATTCGCCGACTCCAAGACTCTGGTGACCGCAGGGTCGGACTGTACCATCTCCATCTGGGCTGTGATCACTACAGCAAACTCTGTAGACCTGCAGCCCAAGGTCACTCTGTTTGGGCATCGGTCTGCTGTTACTATGCTGGCTGTGTCACGTTCATTTAGTGCATTGTTGTCGGCTTCGTCCGATGGTCAAGTGCTCCTGTGGGACCTGAACCGCTTAGAGCTCGTTCGCAGGTTGACAACTGGCAAGCCCGTGGAGGTAAGTTTCTTCTTCGCTCGTACCTTGCCACCCCAGCTGATACTCTTTCAGTGTGCTCGTATAAACGACGTGACTGGTGTCATTATGCTCTGTCGAGGTTCTGAAGTTTCACTGTGGACCCTGAACGGCGACCCAATCCTTGAGCAGGACGTTTACGTTGAGGGCGACGACACCATTTCAGTATGTGCTTTCTATGAGGGCTCTGGCAACGAGTATCTTGAGCGGAACCTTATTTTCACAGGACACAAAAAGGGTGTTGTTAACGTAAGCTCTCACCCGTACCTCAACAACGAATGAATACCCAACTAATTTTGGCCTTAGATATGGAACATCGCTATCTCGGATGGAGCTTTTGTACTTGAACATGTGAAGCGTATGCATCATTTAGACCATGCCGGCTATAATATCGCCGCTACAATTACTTCGATCTTGCCAATGGCGCAAAAGGTGTACACGGGTGATGATGATGGACGAGTGGTGAGTACTGCCTTGGCCAAGTCTGTACATCACGGATGCTGATGATATTGTAGTATGAATGGGATTGTATTCAACGACATTAAATGAAGATGGCGGCCATGAGGCTTGTGAGTGTGACGGGAAAAGCATGGGGATCCAGGGATAGCAAGGCGTTAGGCGTTACGTGTCATGTCAATATGGGATATGAAGGCCAGCACAGATTAGCTGGCTAGCAGGTTTCGTGCAGAGATGTAAGCAGACCTTATGTTTGCTACTTATCTCGCTATACTCATCTTGCTTCTACTTACTATCCAATGCCCCCCGCCCTCCTCTACCGTCCCATTAGTCAATTATAATTCTATTTTAACCGCAATTCAATGCCGTAGCCTGACAGATAAAAGCGATCATTAACACGTCTACACTGGGGGCTTGGACTGTCGATGGTAAGAGTATCGACATGTCGTCCTGGTCAACGAAACATTGAGAGGGGAGCGCTATAAATGGGTGCTTGAAGATGAAAGCCGGAGAGGCACAAGAGAAGGGTCGATCGGTGGCAGGGGTATCGAAACGTATCGAGGACGAGGACTGATTCAAGGGTTGGGAACGAGGTGACGTTGAGTCTATATGTTCATGCTTAGAATTAGCGCTAAGAGAATGGCTCGAATAGGGCTGCAAGCAAATTGTAGGCAAGGGATAAAATTGATTCCTGCGTCAGCTTGTATCGATCAATTCAAATTGCACGCATTTCACCTAAGTTACAACCAAGTAGCACGTATTGCACGTAAGTTGCGACTAATTCGCAAGCACATTGCGCGCGTTGCAAGCAAGTTGCAAGCGCTTCATTATGTTGTGGCGGCTAAGGAGTTGTTGATATCATTTTCTTGTCGGTGGTATCAGGTCCTTATCGTGGAGAAAGGGCTGAGAGTAGGGGGTTTGGTTGACGTTGGGTCGCGGGTTAGTTTTGGTGTTGTTGTTCAATTTTATCTTGGGTTGTGTATACTCCTTTGTCTCCATGCGAAAGTCTGGAGTTGAAAGGAGTGACAATAGTTGATTGGATATGGATGATACTATGTCCTGGCTGGACCTTAACATAGGATTTCAATATTTCTTATTGAACAACCGTGCCCGTATATATAACACATCAACATGTATCATATGCTCATAACGTTGGTTCGTCTGCCACCATTGCGTCTAACTCACAGTCAAAAACGCACTATCAACATCATTGCTACTCATCGACGAAGCTGGGTTGAACGCCACAGCCTTCAAAAAGCAATTTCCTCCCCAGAAATCAGTATTCCCGTACGGCTGCGTGTAATCGATATTAACCCCAGCACAGCTTGAATTCAAGTGGGTGTGTTCTGACTGCTCGGCGGTATTGTAGCTCGCGCACGCGTTGATACAGTCCTCGAATTGGTATACGAAGACGCTCAGCAGGTCTTCCATAGGGAAGTCCCTGTGACATTGCGGTGTGAAGCTGACATTGTGTTGGGCCATGTACGGGGAGGGGAGCTTAGTTCAGTCGCTCGATGGTGCGTGTGTGCAGGGGGTGAAGTTTGGATGGGCGGGAGCTGGACAGGTCGCGGTTTGAGATTGAAGGTTGGGTGATTGGATTGGACGAGCGTTGCAGAGGGCGAGCTGCCTGTTAATTGACCATAAGTTAGTCTGCGAGAGCGTTTTCTAGAAATATTCTCGAAGACATACTGCTGTGCTTGACTCAATTCGAAATATCCCTCATGCAGCAAGCTGCCGATGATATCAGCTGCAACAATTGCCAATGTTGCGGTCATGAAAAGCCCAAGTCCGAGCCGAATTGTCGCCTTGGGCAGTCCGACCAAGTGATTTCGTCGAATTGAGGCATTTCGTGATTTTGGAGTCGCGATTCTCTCGTCGAGGCCAAGCTCAGGGTGATATGCTTCTGGCAGATTGTTCTTGTCGGGTACACATTGTAAACCATCCTGCCAGGCATCGACTTCAGGTTTGGCGACTTGAGGCAAATGTTGATCTTTCATCATTGATGTCATACGAATTGTTTGAGTGTGAAATTGATAGTAATTATTTGGGATATGGGGCGATCAAATGTGGGTAATTCATCTTCTTGCAGCCTTCTCTCCACACGAAAAATACCTGTGACACGGTAGAGCAAGTGCTATCATAGCCGGTGCGCACAAATTTTTTTGATGTCGGGTTTTTCTCGATGTTCTCGGTTCTCTCTAGTCATGTCTACCGAACGGCTGGTAGAAGCGCAGAAACGGCCCCCCAAACGAGCAATCCACTCAGCTGCAACTCTTCCGAGCAAGTATGCTAGACTAATTACCCTAACGTTTATCGACTTATACGGGTTCAAGCCAAGGTTGTGACCATAGTTAAACGCGATCAATTTATTTGAATTACTCGCAGTTAGCTCAGGCCAGAGTCTGGGGTGGCTTTGGTTATCCATTCATGGAAGCCTGAGGTCAATGAATAGATCAATTTAATTTTCTGTAAATGATGCTTCAATCATAAAGAGTCCAACCCTGTAAAGTACTTCAAAGTACACGCGGTAAAAAGTGTAGCTCCCATCTCACTCCTTAGCGATGATTGACCAATCTCACTCGTTCTGGTAACGATGGCTGAGACCACAGCCGGCCAATGTACCAGCATTTCTTGTGACGAATGGGGTCACTGGGGTCGGAAAGGGAGTGGGATGATTCAAGATCCATTTGTGTATGGGATCGTGACGCTAATCCACTTTAGGCTGGGATATGACGTTTAGCGTCGCTTCCAGCTTTGCGTCAATCTCAACATCACATTCCCAGCTCTACCATTTTGGAATGACCTAGTCCCCACCTTCGCCTTCACCATGCCTATGCCCGGCTACGTTTTCAAGGATGGTGGGCCCATACCAGACTCCGACCTGGCAGACCCCAACCACCCATTAAACCATACAGTAGGCGCCACGCCAAACATGGAGCCCGCGACGCGCACTTCCACCTCAAACAACTCTCAGTCGAACAGCGTTACCTCCATCATGAACACGCCAACCTCAAGTGCAAGTGCGTCTTCTGCGTCTGCCGGATCTGCCCCCAGCGATAGTCATGCCCTTGCCAGTGCTCAACATGAGCATATTGGTGCAGTTCAAAAAGACCATGAAGATGGCGAAGTCAGAGATATGGGCTGGCAAGAACACCCGAAGGATGTACCTACACCTCTTGTGGGAGGATTACCGAATGAAGAGTTGTGGACGCTGGTGCGACGATTCAATAAGCAAATGTATCATGTCAAGGCCACGAATGATCCGCTACTTGGGGGCTTGGATCTCAACATTGTGGAAGATGAGGAATTTTCGCCCGATAAGCTAAGGAGCAACATTGAGAGACTGTATATGACTGTCATTATTGGGATGATGGGTTTTGGGAAGCATATCGCTCGTTTACGATCATGGCGAGAGCCCAGGCGAACGGCAGCCTTCTGCGCGGTTAGTCAAGCTGTGCATTGAATATTTATTCTACGGCTAATAAATTTTACAGGCGTACTTCGTCGCATGGATGTTCAACTACATTATACCCCTCGTTATTTCCACGTTCATCGTTCTTGTTGTTTACCCACGGGCACGTCCAATCCTCTTCCCTCCTGCGCCTTTGGCTTTGGTCAACTCAAAGACAGGCGGCGTTCAATCTCCACAGGCCGGTGTCCTTGGAAGCCACGACAGCGCGACGGGTGCTCCAGAGAAGCACAAGGGAGAGGCAGTCGAGCAAGAGGCTCACAACTTCGTTTCTGGCATCGGTTCCATTGCGCTCAGTAGCGCGGCTGGCAAACACGACCAAGCCGATCCAGAGTCAGACCCGCTCAATTCATCCGTCCCGGATCCTACAGACATGGCTTCTGACGCTGCTGCGGCCAAGCAGTCTGCACAGGGAGGCATACCGAATGCGAAACATGATAAGACGAAGCAGCCAATGGAGCAGGCTATGTGGGTGAAGATGAGACCAATCATGCACGTAATTGGCGATATATCTGACGGCTGGGAGCGTTTCGCAAAGTACGTTGAACTGCAAAGGGCGTCTTGTATAATACTGATATGTTGCTCAGCGCCCTGTCTCCTACGCCACCTTTCCCTCGAGAAACTCCCCGCTACAGATTGGCGGGCGTGCTCGTTCCTATCCTTGCTGTATCCCTACTAACTAGCTCCGCAATGTTCATGAAAGCTACTTACGCTGGTGTTGGGTTTGGCTTCTTTGGTGACCCCCTCATCTGGCGTGGTCTTGACCTCTTGAATAAGAAGTTCCCCAACTGGCAGAAGCTTCTTGAGATTAGAAAGTATGTCAACGCCCTAGCTAAATTTGATCCGCACATCTGACTCCTTTCAGCTCTATCCTCAAAGGTGTTCCTACAAACGCACAGCTTACAATCACTCTTCTCCGTATCGGTGAGGCTAATAAAGCCCCCTTACCTCCGCCACCTCGCTCAGATCAACCACCATCATCGAAGCCTGCATCTCTCAATGGGGATGATCTAGCGCTGGATGCTTCGAACGATGAGATTCATGAAGCCATCCACAAGGACGACGACCAAAGAGCGGCTGAAGCACAAGCTGAAGCCCAAGAAGGGCAGAAGAAGAAGAAACACAAGCATGGCGAGCATATTTTGGGTTTCTTCAAAGGCACTACCAAGACTGGTGTGGAGACCAAATTCGGTATCGACAAGGCCAGAGCAAAGATTGGCTCCCAGCATGCCAAAGATCATCTTGGTATCCTTCCCAAGGCCAACGATCCAGAGGTATCAGGACCTGTGGACTTCAAGGGCCGGTACAAGGGCAGCAAAGGCTGGGTCTATATCAGCACCAATGTCGACATCCCCAGCGTTTCCTTCTCCAATAAATCAAGTGACGGAACAGGTTTGGAGCCCGAGAATGCTAGCGCGAAGTTCAGTGTTCCCATTCAGGATATCAGGGAATTGAAAAAGGTTGGAGGATTGGGTTGGAAGGCGAAGATTGTGGTCGGATGGGCGACAGGCAAGACGGTCGCTGATGGCTTGGAAATCGTCGATAAGCATGGTGATACCTATAAGATTACTGCTATAAGGCTAAGGGAGGAACTTTTCAACAGGCTTGTTGCTTGCGGGCCGCAGAAATGGGAGAGCTGGTAAAGGAAAGGGTGCTTTAAGCAGGCTGCTGCATAACGTTTTTGGATTTGTACCATTAAGCCCAATCTTTTCGTCTGCTATACTAGTACTGTCCATCAACTCTGGCTAGACTTGTACCAATTTTCTCTGGAATTCCCTGAATCCTCATATTACCTCGTTGGCAGTTGTCGGCGATTGTCGGTTAATGTTGGTATTTTATTTTGAAGCTTGCTTGGCGGTATATCAGTGCCGTCACGATATCGTATACCACCCTTCTCAGCCACTGCTGTGCCCTTGCACGCATCGGAGACTCCTTGACTATGGATTCCTCGGCCTTGCCATCTGAGATTCAAGCCCTCCTCAGATACGCCTTTAGGGTAAAGGCGCGCGTGTCCTTCACAAACGCGCTACTACATCCCACCAATAATGCGGCTTTCGAAGATCCAGAGCAGGATAATCCGAGATTCAGACCGGTTGTGGATGGAATCCATTTCTCGCTCAGGTTTATACTGAGCTATCAGTTGGTGCTTATCGGGTTATTGTTGTTGTTTACAGCTGTGCACTGGGGAGGGAGATGGAGGGCTTGGAGAAGGAGGAGGAATTTGGCATTGGAAAGGAGACATGAAGAGACGCAAAGTCCGATAAGGGAATCAAAGGACGGAAGAGGTGGGATTGGCGTAGAGAATAGGAGTAGCGGGAGCTCGTCGTCCAGCAGTACGCTTGGACGGGATGTCACACCAAAAGATCTGGACATTAGGAAGCAAGACGAGCAGACACCTCTGCTGTTGAAGTCTCGGCCCGTTCGAATATTCTCTCGACCATGGCAGTTCGTCAGTAAAAGCAAAGCATGCCTCACATACCAGCCTCGCCCCATTCCCGTCATCAACAAAACCCTCCCCTCAAACTGCACCACCCTGGCCGTCCTCGCTTTTCTTGGCCTTCAAATCTTCTATACATTCTACAACATACACTTCACTCTGCAAATGCTTTTTGTCTTCGCAGACCGGACAGCTCTTGTCTTCGTCGCCAACCTACCGCTCCTCTATCTCTTCGCGGCAAAGAACCAACCCATCAAACTCTTGACGGGATACTCGTATGAGTCATTGAATATCTTCCATAGAAGGCTGGGAGAAGTGATGTGCTTGCTCGCATTGCTGCACTCTGCTGGAATGATTGGCGTGTGGTATAATATTCTGCGGCCAGTAGGGATTACCTTGGTCAAGTTCCTGCTTATCAAGATGATTCTGCTGGGCATCGGGGCTCTAGTAGCCTACGAGTTGATCTACCTTACATCTCTAGGCAGCTTTCGGCAACGTTGGTATGAGCTGTTCCTGGGCTTGCACATCGTTCTGCAAGCCGCGGCGTTGGTGTTGGTATGGTTCCACCACCGGAGAAGTAGGTGGTACGTAGGCATTGCCTTGGCTATCTTCTTGATCGACAGGCTCGTGTACCGCATGGCGCTCAAGAGCACCACCCTGCGAGCTCTGTTGGCGGTGAAAGAAGACGAACAAACAGTAGTCCTCCGTACAGCAATAGGCGCGGACCGACTTCAGGGCTTGGCCAGCCGTGTCTTCGGCTCCAACATCACCAAAGGCTGGAAACCCACAGAACACGTCTTTCTGGCCGTCCCCTCGCTCGCCATTAAGCACATCATCCAAGCTCATCCCTTCACCATAGCTTCGAAGGCGCCCACTGAAGGAGAAGATACTCAATTAGAGCTTCTGGTAAGGGCTCAAGACGGCTTTTCTGGCGACTTGGTACGACATGCGCACGACCATTATACGGTTTCCATCAGGCTGGATGGGCCGTACGGCTCTCAGTCCGCCGTGCAGATGTTGCAGGGGTCTGATCATGCGGTTGTTGTGGCTGGAGGGAGTGGTGTTGCTGTTGCGTGGCCGTTGGTGTGGGCTGTGCTGAATGATTCGGGGAAGGGTGACTTGGAGAGATCACTCACGGAAGCGAAGACGAAACAAATACTGTTCGTCTGGATCATTCGGGTAAAATCGCACCTCTCTTGGCTTGGTGCAGAGAAGATAGAGGAGCTGAAAGCTAGGGGTGTAAGGGTAGAGATTCCTCCGCCTACAGCGGATGCTGGCCATCCTGATATCGAAAGTACTATCAGTGACTGGGTTGTTTCTGTTGATGATCGAACGCGTGCTGGCAGCAAGCTAGGAGTCGTTGCTTCTGGACCCGATGGGATGAATCGTACGGTTAGGAATACTTGCGCTTCTTTGATATGGCAGGGGCGAGATGTCTCTGTTGAAATTGAGAAGTTTGGGTGGTGAGCTGGGAGGCTTTAGCAGGGGGTTCGACAGAGAAGCGTAGACAAGATCATGGGTGACGATGTATATGAGAAATGATGGCATGTGGCATACCCGGAATTCAGTGCAAATCACCATCCCAGTCACCTTGAGTACAATGTGGCTTGTTCATCAATCAAGCCGAGCGGTGTTTGGCTTATTTAGTACTTGCCTTGAGTGACTGATAACTTATTTGACAGTAATCTTGAGCGTCATTTCAATGCTTTGATAGTTTTCTTGAGCATTACTAAATATTCCAACGATCGCCTAGAGCCTCGAATACCGTTGTTTACATCAAGTATTGTTCTGACAAGCTCACCATGTACTATCACGCTACAGCGAAGCTTAAAATATCGAGAACTATGATGTCTTTGAGCAACAAAAGCCATCACATTTTGCCTCTTAGAGCGTAAATATATAGTCTCGAAGGTCAATTGTCGCGGGGTGGAATGGAATGTGCATGCTTGATATTTGCTCAGACTCCCATTGACAAGTCTGCTCAAGAACAGAGGAAGGGAGCCGCATCTAAGCTTCTCATGGACGAGCCAGAGATGAGTTGCTATGTGTGGCGGACAGATATAAAGCGATTTCGACTTTTTGTCGGTCCGCTCTTTCTCCAAAGACGTTCTGAATTCCTCCCGACGTTCACTGCAAACGATGCCTTCTTTGCGCTCTGCTACGAGTAATGCCGACGGGCATGGGGTAAGCTCAAGATTAACTGCAAATGGTCCACCTCTGCTCCACTTTCTTGTCTTCTAGATTGACCACGAGCTAAAAAGTCGGTCAAGTGAAAACATATGTCAAATCTAGATACGAAATGCAATGCTTATTCTTTATTCAGCGACTATAAAATTCTTTAAAATCATGAGGTCTTTCTTCCAATACTTGATCCCCTTCCAAAACCTCAACATCTCCCCAGCAATCTCCCCAACCTTCGTCTCCAACGCAGAATGCCCACCATCCACGAATCTGATCAGAGCATTCAGCAAATCCTTCCTGAACGCCTCAGCGCCAGGTGGTATAAAAGCCGGATCACCCTTTCCCTAGACCGCCAGAAGCGGGACCTGGCTCTCCTGGAAATACTCATGGAATTTGGGATACATACCCTTGTTATTCCTATAATCATAGAATAAATCCAGCTCATGTTCTTGATCCTCCGGGGTAGCGACATTTTGTAAGAGGTCGTATGTACACGCCGCTGCGTTGATGAGTGGGAGGTCCTCAGTCGGGACGCTGGCTGTGTACTGATACGCAGTAGTAGCGAGAGTGAGATTACCTGTGCGAAGCACCTCACGAGCGGAGGAGGAGTTTTTGGAGGCCCAGAGTGCTTCGATAGGATCCCAGAACGGGTGGCCAAAGCCTTCATTGTACGCGTTGCCGTTTTGGGTAATGATGGCTTTGATGGATTCGGGTTTGGCGAGAGCGAGGCGGAGAGCGACGGGGGCGCCGCAGTCGAACATGTAGACGGTGTAGGAGGTGATATTGAGGGCCAGGAGGAATGCAGCGGTCGTCTGGGCGAGGTTGTCGAAGGTGAAGTTGTATAATGAAGGGACGGTTGTGAGGCCGAAGCCAGGGAAGTTGGGGGCGATGGTGTGGTAAGTTTCCGATAAAAGGGGGAGTAAGTTACGATACTGATTAGATGAAGAAGGAAAGCCATGGAGGAGAAGCAAGGGTGGTAGGGTTGGTGCTCCGGCGGAGATGTAGGAGATGTTGGTGCCGCCGGACAGAGCGATGTTATTGTAGGTCATTGGATACGCCATATTTGGGTCGATCTGAGGGGATGGTATAGACTTGATAGTTGGTGTGGGATGTCCTGATATGAGTTCTTGATCTCTGTCTGAACCATGGGAGGACCAGTTTTATATCCTGCCCAGCGTTCGGATTACTATACACAAGCTTAAGATCACTATTGCATGCTTGTAAATCATCTACGGACGGAATCCAGCGGAAGGCTTGTTTCAGACAAATCTGATGAGTATGATGTCTTGAAGCCTGGTATACCGCGGAGAAGTGATGTTTAGGAGGCGAGCTGAGCCAGCATTGACCCGAAAAGGCGAGTCCATGCGCCCACCAACAAGGTAATTAGGTTCGTAGCTGACAAGTTCAAAGATCATGGAATCAGGCTAAATCGTTAGATCCATGAGTGACGGGCTGTGCTATGTACCATGTGGAACGCTGATCGAGAGATGCCTGCAATGGTAGTGTGTAAGGTTTTGAGATTCAAACGCCAGAATCTACTGCAAAACCAGGGAACTTAGATTAGTATCAACGGGGAACAGTAGCATGAATGCTGTCATCGTCCATGCCATGAATAATGACTATACATCTGAGCTACAAAAAGGTTCCAGACGCTGTGCAGATGGTGTTTCCCCTCAAAAAAGGTATTCATACTCGTCCGACATATCACTTAAAGCGTCTAGCTGCGCCATCGCAAGCTCTCCCCCTGTCCTAAGACCGAAGACCGCAGACATTGGTAGTCCATTTGCCGACTTGAATTCCAAATAGCTTCATAACATGGCTGAGAGCATTTGCGAAGACCGTAAGGTGTGTGTAACTCATCAAGTAAGTTATCAAATCAAGTAGCACGTTGTCGGAGCCCGAGAAACGTTTGAATCAAGCATAGAAGAGTGAGAAAGCAGAACCCTCAAAATGAGTCGCAATCAGGTGCTCAGTGAGTCTAGAGTAAGGCGAAGAGCGTCTTTTGGTGCTTAAATTGACCGCACTTTGCGCATGCTGGCACTCAAGACTGCCACTAATCATAACATCTAGCCGGCTAATCCATTCCCGTAATGAGCTGCAGGGAAGGTATTGTACCCACGGTGGGCTACAAAATCTTGACTTCGTGCTTTTGGTCTCAAGCAAGACCGCAATCCACTGGCCTAAGGGCCTCCTCGGTCCACCTCTTCGCGCTGGAATGTGTGCTACTGGAAATCGCTTTGTGTGACAGCCTTCGAGATGTTTTCACGCGGGCTTCGGCAATAATGAGCCGTCCCAGCATGAGCGAAAAACCAAGCTCAAAGCACAGAAGGCCTGGTGGGCATTCTGGGTGGGCTCAGATCAAGGCTGCGAAAATTCAGATACTGGATAGTGAACAGCGACAGGATCTAGCCGGTGGGACTTTTCACGCTGGAGAGACCTTCAAAGATGTTATCTTGCTATGCGTGCACGCAGCTAATGACGATCCTGATCACGAGGATTTGAAAATCCAGAGAGTGTTAGTGAACGAACTCAGAGACTGCAGATTTTAGACGGCCTCTGGGCCCAGACCATGCAGGTTTGTATTTCAGCCACTGATCGGTGTACAGATGCGCTTTTGGTTTTTCCCTGTACTCTACCTGAGGTTGGCGTAGCTTGTAGGTGAAATACCTAATCAGCCCACAGGAGGGGGCAAATACTGCTAATTATGACTGCGTGTTAGACAAGTAGCCTACATGATGGGCTAATGTTCCAATTTGTGACGGTATATGACACAGAGCTTAGATTCCTCACAATGCTACCGTTATAAACCCCCGAATACTAAGAATTGAACGTCCCAAAGAGAACTGCCATCTTCCACTTCCTTGCTTCGGCCTTGGGGTGTTTCTATGCCATTTAGAGAATTGTTTCGCTCAGTATGTACAAGGAGAACGATATACCTAAGCTTAGTGCGCCTCATCGAAGCCCACTTGTCAAGCTTCACTATGGCTCAAGCATGTTGAGCGAAGGACAAGTCCTTTATTTAAGTCTACGGAGATTTAAAGTACTGACCGTTCACGCGCTTGTCCCGAAAGCCGAGACGTGACGTCCTTGACTTTATCGGATCGCCTTCGATATGTAAGCTATTTGCCCAGCTGTTCGGACGATTGATTACCAATGTATTGCGAAGCCCTTCTCTTCCAGCCGATTGCTTTTGCATTTACTTGATCTTAAATAATCCAGACGGCCATGCAACCTATTTCTATCTTCTCGCCCTGGCGGTACTGAGCTACGCCAAAGGGATTCCTTCCTTCCATAGGCACCAAAAATTGAACCATTGAAAGTCGCTTGTGTCGCCTTCATCGCTTCACAATCTTCAAACCATGGAGAATGAGCAAGCATTCGAAGCCGAGGTGGACATTGAAGCATTCGAGATAGTGGACTCGCGCTCGCGACAGCGCTCGTCACACAAGGGGCATGATACGCTGAAGGCCGCATTTGGAAGCTTGGGGCCGGAGGAAGACGGGAACTATGAACACACTCCTCTACTACCGCGAGAAAATGGTCAGAATCAGGAGAATCCTAGAGCCGCAGAAGATGGCAACGGGCCAGGAAGAGGGCCGCCAACATGGGATGGAGAAATGGATTTCGAAGGGCGCCCCTGGTGGAACAAGCCCTCCGTATGGATACCATCACTCCGTAGCCATATCGATATCAATGAGCTGACCTCTACAGATATTCTGGCTCCTCCCTCCCTTCGCACTCTTCACAATGGCCTTTGGCGGTACCATCGTCCCGCGTCTCAACCTCATCCTCTCCCTTGTATGCCGCGAATACTTCTCTGAACGCTCCCTCCACGACCCCAGCTTCCACATGATGCCTGTCATACTAGGTAGCGAGAACCCTCAATGCCAAATACCAGAAGTTCAATCGCTGGTTTCCAAGTTCACTCTCTACATCGGTCTCATCTCCGGCATCCTCTCAGCTATCATCAGTCCCAAATTAGGAGCGCTATCAGATCGCTACGGGCGCACGCGGATGATATCATTGTGTACTTTAGGTCTTCTGATTAACGAGATAGTGATAATATGCGTTGCCAGATATTCGGACGTGCTCTCCGTCAAATGGATATTGTTGGGTTCCGTGTTCGACGGTCTGGGTGGAACATTCATCGCAGCCATGGCGCTGAGCTACGCCTACGCCAGCGACTGTACAATTCCCGAGAAGCGCAACGTGGTGTTCGGATATTACCACGGATCCCTGTTCGCCGGCATCGCTCTCGGCCCAATACTCGCCGGCTATGTGGTCAAAGCTACAGGAAATATCCTGTCAGTCTTCTACATCGCGCTTGGCCTTCACAGCACATTTCTTCTGTTCCTTCTCTTCGTCGTCCCTGAATCCCTTACGAAAGAGCGACAGCTCAAAGCGCGTGAAAAGAAGAAAGATAAAGACTCCGTGGGCGGATTCGGCGAGCAGGCCTTACAGAATTGGCTCTCCTATCTCATCAGAATTTTCAAAGGTGGCAACCTCCTCGCCCCCCTCGCAATTCTCTGGCCCACCGAACCAGGTACCAATCCCGCGGTACGGCACAATCTCGCATTGCTGGCAGCTGTCGATGCAACGATGTTCGGCGTAGCAATAAGCTCTATGTACGTCATCTTGCTCTACTCGGAATATGCCTTCGGCTGGGGCAATTTCGAGACCAGCGTCTTCGTCTCCGTTGTCAATATATGTCGCGTTATAACACTGCTCGTTCTGTTACCGATCATCACTCGCTTAATGCGTGGACCCGTCAGTGGTAGATCAAAGCGCAATTCGGGGTCCGATAGGATCGATCTTGGTATCATTCGCACTGCCATACTCACCGATCTACTAGGCTATGTGGGTTACGCTTTAGTACGGTCGGGTGACCTGTTCATATTGTGTGGTGCTGTCGCAGCTATTGGAGGAATGGGTTCGCCGACACTGCAGGCGGCGCTGACGAAACATGTTCCTCCCGATCGAACAGGGCAGGTGCTTGGTGCTATGGGCTTGCTGCATGCCTCTGCAAGAGTAATTTCTCCTGTGATCTTCAACCTGATCTATGCGGCGACCGTGGGCAAGTTTACCCAAACGGTATTCGTATGCCTAGCGGCCACATTCGGTGTGGCGTTTGGTTTGAGTTGGTTTATCAAACCACATGGTAAGACTCCACCGGCAGACCCGTTTCGACGGTAGTGTGCTGACTGCATGTACAGTGTACTGGGACGAACCCCACGAAACACCAAATTCTAGGCATGGCTCTGAAGACGGCAACGAACGAGGGTAGGAGAGCAGACTGTAGATTCTAGTGTTTTGATGACCTTCATGACTGCATGTATACACATATAGACTGCATAGCGCTGGATTGGGGGCGGCTGGCTCAACGCAATGCTCGCACATAGGGTAGGGATGGATCCATAAGATGGGAAATTGACCTTCCAATATTTTGTCTTGACCTATGGAGAGAATTTCAGTGAATGTTTTGGTAAAGCACGTGTCCCTTATTATCTCCTCGATCACCAATGTCCAAGCACCAAAGTATTCGTTCTGTACTCCACCGCTCTGCATTTGATCAAAGCTAACAGCGGTTACGCTGCATGATAACCCACTCTCGAGCAAGACCATCACCTATATTGCCCTCAGCTCGAGCCCACCCTATCCTCTCCGCTCCCCGAACGGAGTACGTAACTCAACCGGATAAGGCTTGATGACCACAAACCAGTAGTGAGATCAACAACCACTAACCCTCAGCAGCATCGAACAACCCTCCACCACCTTCCAAGGTTAGCACAGACTACATGCAATCCTCGTCTCAAACGCCTGAGCCCCTAAGCTTTGTACCGATACCCTCACCAAGACAGTACGGAAACCTTGCATATGTGGCGTTCTTTACAGAAAGTGAAGTGTTATGGCAAGGGCTTCTCTTCTATTCAAGCCTCTGTAACCCCTCTGCTCACTTTCCTTCCCCTAGGTCTTCTTCTATATACCCCTCTCAGCCCCTCTCCCCCTTTTTCATCCTCACCCCCATCGATCATTCTCAATCTACGGCCCACTCACCAGATCATCCTGCTCACGCCAACACACAAGGCCCAGCCAACGAATCTCCAACTCGTCATGTCAGCCATTACCCAAGGAACCCATGCAGCTCAACGTAACCCTCACTCCCATCACAAAATTTCAACGATTTGTGCCGCTGATTCAACCCAGATTCGAGCATCGCGGATCCGATTGCTGGTGGTGTTGTCAATGGTAGTGTTGGTCCAGTCGAGGAGACGGGGGAGAAAGCGCTGAAGTAGTTGGGGGTGAGAGGGATGAAGGGGGAGAGTGTTTGCTGGGTGGGGAGGAGGTGCTTGTGGGAAGGAAGGGATGGAAAAATTGAATTTTCTTTGAAGGCGGGGATTGAATGTGAGACTGTGCTATTTGAGTTATGGGTTTTGGATTTTCTGGAGTGGATTTTGAGTGGGTGCAGCGTGCTGTATTGGAGACTTGGATCTCATCTAGGCAGGCAGGGTCAATGATGAGACCATGAGTTAGATGATAGGATATGAAACGAATCATTATTTTCCATCAAGTGTTTTATACAGCAGATACTTACTAGCTAGCTGTGATCGAAAAAGCATTCATACCTATTATCAATCTAACCCGCTAGCAAAACCCCCGGCCGCGCCGACAAGACACAGAAATCCTTCCATTTGTTATTGATATGGCGCTCACCTTCATTCCTCGAAGGAATCCCTTGCGTTAGCAATATAGTTTGATACGCTACCACTTAATACACCTCCTCAGACAAGCATAAGCAAGATAGTCCAATCCAATGATCACCCTCCAGGCTCGCGCTAAACCATTGACAGAATTTCCTCTCAGCAGATTTAGATCGCAGAGCACATATTCCCTCCTTGATGCCCCTCTTGAGTTTTCGATATTCGCGACGCTTGCGAGTCCTTAGACTCAGCGAAAACTTTACACAGCTCTAAATAAGACTGGCGCTCACAGCTGTGCAGGGAACAGAGTGATCTTGACATTCGCCGAATAATCACCAAATATGGATAGCGCCCTTTGCTTTGTTTACTCATGAGAATGGTTTTCCGGTGTTGACAAGTAATCTTGATTACTTCCCTACCCGACTTAATAGTAGTGGAATTTATTGATTGGGTTTTTCTATTGAAAGTGATCTTGACATCACTAGTAAAATTAGTGCGAAGATGCAGTTCCAGATAGGATAGCGCCGGTTCTTTGATTACTCATGAGAAGAACCTCAGCGTTGAAAATGGTCTCTTGACATTCGCCATTAGACGTATTCGGTTGGGCAGGTGCGATCCTGAAGAGGCCTAGTGCTCACACTCGATATGGTAAGGTAGTTGAGGATGCTGGTGTAAAGAGTGGATCAGCTTCCACCTGCGCCTCTTCTAGATTCTGCTTTAACCTCACACACATCAAATATTCAAGAAATGTTGAAATATCGGCCGTTCCTTTGTTTGATAATGTTCATCAATAGTTCATACACCACACATAAAGCTAGGTTTGATACAAGAAGCCATTACACCTCTTCTATACCCGCTAGCACAATGTCATGCCGCGCTGCAAAGGTACAGATCTATCATGCACACCATTCCACTGGCCTGCAACTCTTTATCCATATCGTTGACGCTCCCTGTACGCCAAGTGCTCCAGCTTCCTGCTGGTTATCTCCCTTCGTCATGCTTGCTACCTTGGGCTGAGGCCGCAGTTTTGCTGGCAAGTGAGATTTCGATTTTCTTCGTTTTGACGTCTGAGGTGGGAGAGTCGCGATTGTTGTCGTTCTTGTTAAAGCCTTTCTTCCGCTTGAGCGTGTTGTTGCGATCGCTTCCCATACTTGACACACTCGAGCCTGAATTTCGCCTTTTGGGATTCGACAACTTGCCGAGTTCGTCCTCATCGTCAATCTCTTCTCTCCGGCGTTTCTCTGATAACCTCTCCGGTGGCGGTGTCTGTAACATGGGTGACGGCTCAAGCTTAGGCGCTTCTGTAGTGTTCTTGGTGTTCGGGTCCACAGGCTCAGGCGGTCGAGTATCCATTGTGTCCTCGTCTTCGTCGAGGTAGTCAATCCCGAGTGATCGGAGCATGGGGGAGGAGGTTACACCATTCGGTACGCCAACAGGTACATTTCCTGATACAGCGCTTTTGCGACGCTTTCTTCGCTCTTCCGGCGACGCATCGTCTCCCTCACCTTCCTCATCAGACGTATTGAAGTACGCTTCCTCTGCAGCGTCCGCATCCTTCAAGCCTTGCGGCCACCTATTGCCATTGACGTTCGGCGTCCGATTAGGTGTTGTCGTGCCATCATTGCTGACAAGTGTGGTTTCTGCATCAGGGTTAAAGTTTTGCATCTGCTCGTAGCGGAGTATGAGTGTTTGGAAGGTGTCGACATAGGTGATTTCTTGGAGTTGAGGCCGGCAGGTTTCGACTAGATGATGGATGAGGATTTTGAGGTTTTCGCGTTTGATGAACTCGAAGAGCTCCAGGCATGCGGAGTTTAGGAGGTTGTCGCGGGGCATGGTTTCATATATTATGTTGAGGATCGGGGTGAAATATTTCTTGGAAATGATTTGCCGATTGTAGAAGTCGTCCTGTAGCCCTATGCATTGCCGAAAGAATTTCAAAGCCGCTGTATCGATGAATTAGTTTCCGTAATGGCTGCCTTGTTCAAGAGGTAGACGCCTTACTTAATTTCAAATGCTTTTGTGGAGCCGATAGCAGCTGTGCAACTCGTGAGGCAAGGTCCTCGGTGAAGATGTAGTATTTACTCCGAAATTGATGGGTACGAGAAAGGTAGATAATTATCTCGACCAAGTGATTGAACAATTGGACTTCATGGAAGGTAAGGTTGCTCACTATAATCGCACAGAATGGTAAGTAGCCACTCCAATCAATAGTGATCATGGGTTGGAGCCTTACGTGTCTTTCTACCCTCGAGATCCTTGAGCGGTTTGAACAATTTGCCAGCCGAGGTATCGTAGAAATGCTGTATGAATGACTCGGTCTGCGGGTTCACTACCGGAGCTCCCCGCAGCTTCGTCGCGAATTCGCCATTCCTGGCCATGCCTTCTTGGGGCTGTTGTCCGGCGGGAGGTGGCTGTTGAGGTTCCAGTAGCACCTTGATCGCGTCCGCTGCCTGGGCTTTCACTCCCAAATCAACCTCAACCAACAGTAGCTCGATCAGAGTATCAGTCAAAGGGGTCTTCTTCTCACTGATGGATTTGAAGATGTAGGCTCGAACCATGGACGGGTCGTGATCTATCATGGCCACGAGTATATCCGTTCCAGCCACTCTTATGGATGCTTCCTTGTTGAGTATGGCAAATGTGATCACGCCGAGCAGGCCGTGATTAATAAAGTTGGTATAGAGTGTCGCCCGACCTGGGGCTTGTAGGGATTTTGCTATGGCGCAGCACGATTGTATGAACCCCACTGCATCTTTTTTGCGTTTCAGATCGGCATCAGGACTATCTATGATACCAAATAACTCCTCCAGGTACCCCGAATTATTCTGCAAATGCGAGATGATGTCCACTTGGTTGAAGAAAATGAGGGAGTTGAGGACGCCAAATGTCGGATCGTCAAGGATTCTAGCCAAAACAACGTCCTTTAGGTAGGTAAGTCGCCATGTTGCGTGTATCTTTCTCGTGATGGACGGATCCGCGATGGTCAAAACCTCTTTGTATCTGGAATTGTCTTTCAGGTATTTCCGGTGATTTGCCTTGTGATTGGGGAAGTCTGGGTCGTCTAGAAGTACAGCATCAGCAACTCCAAGGGTAAAGAACCGATACAACGAGTTCAATGATAGATGCCGCAGCACAGCTAACCAGCACGTTGAAGGGTAAGAAGCTTGGAGTACTCACATTCCAATGCGCCGATGACCCCAGATACCACATTTTCGTTGACAATGTGGTCGATAATCTGGCTGTCGTTCAAAAGAATGAGCATCTTCATGATGTTGCAAAGCAAGTGAAGGTCCTTCAGCGACTCCAAATCCTCGGCCATGTCCACTAACGGTATCAATTTCCGGATATAGTCCTCACTTATGACGAACTTAGCGAGTGCATCCCTTCCCGATGTCTGCAAAGCAACGGTCCGCATAGCATGCTCGATCTCTTCCAAATTACCAATTTCCGGCTGCGGTAGCACGAGAGGGTTCGCCAGGTTCTCCATATCGCCGTCTGAGAGGGCATCATCCGGTCCCCCTAGCGCTAAGAGATGTTGCTGTACTTGACTGACAAACTCCCATATGGCAGCGCACCCTTCCGCCTCTTGAAAACTCAAGGCCATATCCGTCCCGGTCTGCTCAGTCCACACGATGAGGGTATCCTGCTGTTTCTGGTATCCATCATCCTTATTGATCTTGGTTTCCAGGAGTAGTCGTTCGGGTGGGTCCTCAGATTCGACGTAGATCTTCGGTTCCTCCTGCGCGTGTCAGCAGACTAGTCGAGTTTCAAGCCCGTCATCGGTGTTATAGAAGGGATGAGTTCCCAGAAGATATATAAGATTGAGGTTAGGGACCCTTACATTGACGACTCGGCCAGAACAGAAGCCCGTCCCTCGATCAAACCAGTCGTTATTCTTGAGCTCGTAAACCTTCACTCTTTTCTTGTCATTCGATGGTGGGGCCATCGATGCCAGGTTTGACGCCATGTTTTGAAGCCGAGGTCATTCACTATATAAGTCTCGAGATATAATGCAGAGAGTGTCGTGATTGGGAAGTGATGTCGAGATGACACAAGCCGCGGGGCTTGGGAGCAAGCTTTTGCGCAGTACTCGAGCACGCGACAGCAGTCCAGCAACGTGGAGTAATGGAAGCAACCCAAAAGATAACGACAGTGAAGCCTCAGCTTATCGATTTCTACGCAAGCGCCAGCTTCATAGGCCCATGAGGTCGCGCTATTGGGTGGTTGTTTGTCAGAGTGCGCCTGTTGCGTCAGGGGACGGCGAATCCTACACCGCGGTATCGCATGGGTTTGTTACCCTCGAGGCCTTACAGGATCGAGGTTGGATACGCGAGACGTCCAGCAGATTGGCGGTTGACGATGTTTTAGGTATAGCGAGCTTATCTCTCTGCTTGGGCCATGGGAACAGACGGTGATGCTTGAAACGTAGTGGTTGCGTTTGATCGGCAAAAACTTGAGGCTATCAGCCCTAAACGATTGGAGGCTAAATTTAGCCTGTTCTAACGCCACTACCGTAAAATATATGACGAAGTAAGTGCCCCAGGTATTCGCCGATTCCTTTTAAACACCACGCCATTGAAGAAATATCTGCGCATCTTTCGCCAAGCCGTTTTGATATATAGCAAGCTGAAAGGGGTGAATTATCAAGAAGTCACTATACTAAATGCATGTCTTGGGACTCGGCTTGCGCCTTTTGATTAAGTCTGTGTGGATTGTATCGAAGTAAAGCCAAGCAACACCAAGCACCACCCGCTGGCCAACCGTCTTCTGAGTGCCCGAGAGCTTACTTAAAGTCTTCGTGGCTCTCCTCTTCTTGGTCACCTTCTACTTCGTCCTCACGCACACGCTGATGTCCATCGTGTTCTTGACCTTAGTCACGATCCACGGTATCGGCAATTTCTGAGAAGATTTGAACGTCTTCTTCGACACTGTTCCCACCGCTGTCTTAGCCTCTTCGTCTTCACCAGAATTTCTTTCCTGTCCACCTGCAGCCTGGCCAGGTGATGCAAAGTTCGCTTTTATACCAGCTTGAGAAATTGGTTCCGAGGCTGCGTATTGGATTAGCGTCTTGACTTTTCGCCCGGGTCTGGAAAACATAAAGGGGTGGTACTTACCATTGGGGGCAGCCATTGTATTACCGGTGCCTGCAAAAATGCTGACGGACAAACCGCCTGCTAAAGACCCTCCGTCGGCCGTATTCTCCTTGTTGGAGCTCGGATCCGTTGTGGTCATAGGCTGAGCCCTTATAAGAGCTACACACTCTGGCGCGTGCCGGTCTTTGTCCCTTCTGAGGTGTCTCTTCATGCAGTAGTAGGCTCTTATGCATCGACGACAATATTGAGTTGCCGTGTTAGGGCAATCGGGCAAGGAACAGATTTGATTAGGGATTACCAGCCCGGTGATAATGCCGGCCATTGACGATTGGATTAGGGGGTTTAGGCCATCTATAGACTGGGGATTTATGTGGAATTATACCTAATTGACAATGGTAGCCTGACGGGAAGAAACATCTGTCCTGGCATGAAATAGGCTCGCATAATAGTTTCTGGATTCCATCAGCTTCTAGCTCTCTCACACGACTCAAACATGCGCATGAAAGGTGATCAAATGTTGGGAGGTGAGGGAATTGAGCACAAGTCGTCTACATGGGCTGAAATATTGAGCACCAAACTAATCGCTTCTAGTTGCAAACTCCATGCTAAAACGTTGCTCTTAACGCATAGGCTCTGATCAATTTATCTAGCCTGAGTAATATACACAGATTCGAAGCTTAAGGTGGGCAAGTACGGCACGCGCGAGTAGGACTAGACCTTCTTCACTCACTTTAGATATCACTCCCTCTAGATATACACTCCCTTTAGATATCTGCTGTGCTGTTACAAGGTATGCGCTATCTTGGGATATTTTCTCGTCCATGACACGACTGCTGTTGAAAGATTTGATACTCTCAGCTGACTGGATCTCATTAAAGCAACAGGAATCTATCGTTTATGAATCAAAAACAGGCTTAGGGTTCGCTGATTGCCCCTTTCCGATCATATGCTCACACAATGATTTGAAAAAATGTCGGAAAGCGAAGTAATACCCAAGATAGTCCTCACACCAAAGCGCATCCTCGCGTCTCAACAAATGCGGCCGTGAGCTTCAGTCGACTGGTCGTCTTGCTCATGAGATTTCCTGCGTCCGAGGAGGTCTTCGAATCCCGTATCATCGAGATGGCTTTTAGTGCTATCAAGATGTCCCTGGGGGCGCACTAGAAGGGCGCTCCTTCGTATGCGTGCATCTGGGCGTATCTTGACGGTTGCGTTGGGCTGCAGCCACTTGCACGAGCGGATTCCGAGGTCGACGGGCTGGGTGGTCATTGCTGTACAGTGGAGAAATGGTCGTCATTGCCAGTGTCTCCTCCTGGGTCTTGGCCAACATTTGCGGCCTCGGCCAAAGAGTCGCTTCCAATCTCCTCCAAATTTGTCGGATCATTAGTATCGACCTTTTCACCGTCTGTCTGCTGCTCTACAATGAAAGTGGGGTTACCTTCAGCCGTGTTCGTTTGCGCGTCTTGACCACTGCCTGCACCCGAAGGCTGAGACAAGCCTATCCCATACGCCATCAATTGGACGTCGTTCTTCTTTTCTCCTGCAGCACGTTTTGCGTTCTCAACATCGATCATCTTTTGAGCTCCAATTAAAGGCTGGATCTCCTCAGAATCGAGTGTTGCAACGAAGGTATCATCCTGAGAGTCAAATACGCCATCGCCAAAACGCTGCCACTCAGCGACCGAACTGCCTCCGGGTGCCGTACCTGAGTTGCGGGTTTGGCCGCCGTCTTGGGCTCTGCTTTCACCATTCTCTGGAGATGGCTCCTTTGGTGCCGGCCGTATGGCGACTGTTGTGGTTGCGCTTGGAGCTGAGGCTATTAGAAAGGTAAGCCATAATGCCCTATTGGTGCTCGGGCAAACTTACCTTGGATTCCAGCTTCGGCGCCTATCTGACGATCGTCGAGTTGTTCTCGAATTATCTTGTATTCTTTCCAGAATTCTTCCAGATCTGGGTGGATATCTTGTGCAGGCTCATCGTTCGTGTTCAAAAAGTCGTGATCATCTTCGTCTTCGTATTCTTCTTCATCTTGGCTTTCAACTTCGCTTACCGCTTCTTCGCCGTCCGACCCTTCACGCCCTTCACTGCTACCTACGTAATCCGGATCTTTCTTGCGATCGTTGCCTCCATCATCGTTGTTCTCATTATCTTCGTCTTCATTCCTGTCTTGGTTGCCATCCGTGTCTTGAGTCTCGACATTTCCTTCAGTGATGCTTGCAGGCGAAGAAGTATCCTTCATCGGCATCGAGCCTGGGTTAGAATCGTTCACAGGCTCAACGCCAGCCACCCCCTCCCTTGAGTGCTCAGAGTGTTCGTTTACCGCTTCCTCACCCGCTTCGAGGTTTCCAGTTGTACTGACTTCTTCTTGAACGGGTGTATCCGGCTTTGAAGCCTCTTCGGAAGTATTACTGTCAGAAGCCAAAGCTGGGATTCTCCCTGACGTATTACTCGTTGCAGGTGATGAATAGATTCGCGCCCGTTTCGGCTCTGAGGAAGCATCTTCGCCGTTCTCACTATTTGCATCCTCGCTTTTGTCTTGGCAGCCATCGGCGTATTGATCTGGTACATCCCCTCCGGTAATGCTCGCAGGCGAAGAAGCCGTCTGCGCTGGTACTAATTCTTCGGTAGCTTCTTGGTTGGGCTCAGCGGCAGCAGCGCGCGGAGCAAAAGCCTCTCTCTCCAATGGTGAGATTCGCCTATCATCATCTAATGGTTCTTGGTCAAGGGACGAGACTGGGCTCCTGGACTTCATTGACTCATCATCTGATGTTATGTCGATGATCTCGCTTGGAATTTTTACTGCTTGGTCAATTGGATTCGTTCTCGAGGTCGACACTCGGGTGTCATTGTCGGCACCTCGTGCCGGGATATTTGCTGTCGCATTACTCGTAATAGGTGAGAAAGTGGGGTGCGCTGGACCGGGATTCAGGGTATCTTCCTCGGTCGCGTTCGTGGCGGTGATATCGTTACTCAAGCTTTCAGCATCAGTGTGTGATGCTGATTCGGGACGATCAACAGGGGTAGCCCGACCAGGGGACGCCAGCAACGGAAATCTCATGTCTTCTGGTGTGCCTTCTTCACTACTGTAAGGTGCAGTCTGAGTATCTGCTCCTTCATTTTGCATATAAGGTCAACATGTTTGCCTTCGCGTACCAGTTTCAACATTGGATTGACGCGCAATATTGATTGAGGACTTACCACCTATAAATCGATCGACTGCATTCTCCATCTCTTCAGATGAGGGCGAATGCGGATCTGATGCTACGGGCCCACTTGCTTCTGGTATCTGGACTCGGGTATCGTTGTAGGTGTCTGGCGTTGGGATGCTTTCTGTCGAATTGCTCAGCTCCGCCGACGAAGATGGTTGCACTGGCTTAGAATTATGCGTCTCTTCTGCGGGTTCTGCCGAAGCGATGTCAACTTCGAAACCCTTGGTGTCGTTGCACATTTTTGAGTCGGGGTCATCTGTCGGTATAGCCTCGTCCGGTGCGTTTCCACGAGTTGATGATTCCTCGTCTAACGTGATTTTCTTGTTGGTTGCACCATCAGCTTCCGGACTAGTAGCTGGAGCTCGAGAATGCACTGCATTTTCGATCAGTATTGACGCTGTTCCCCCCAAGTAAGGGCTTCCCTTGTAGAGGTGGGGTCTAGTGTGAACTTACTATCAGGACCGAGAACTTCGTCATCATCAATTGTAGAAGAATTTGTGCACTGATCAGGTAAAGTCTCTTCGCTAGCGTTTTCGTTAGAATTCATGCGATGTGTATGATTGCTAAACTCGTTGGGATCCTCGGGTGACGCTGCTTCAATATCGGCCAGAACCGCAGCCTCGTCACGTGCGGCTTGATTGCTGACTGTGACCTCGTCCTGCATGACATCGCTGGCGGAAGGTATTTCAATTTCCGACTCGGCATTTGGAGACGGGGCTGGAGCTACAAATTGAATTAGTAACAACAAACTTGTGCTCGATAACGAATCTCTAATTACAGCACTGGAAGGAACGACTCACTGGTAGGCTGAGCAACTACATCTCCGGCAGCAGCAGAGAGACTTGTGGAGTGATTTTGTACTATCTCGGAGACAGCTTCTTGAGTGCTTCCTACAGTAGTCGCGTCTTTGCAGGACATATCGGAGCCATTGTATGAGGCTTCTTCAATGCTATTTGTAGGCGATATATCATAAAATTCATCAAAACCATCGTGGATTCTTGAGTCTGACTGCAATGTCTCTCTTTGCACGATGTTGTTGCAGTCCAATGTGTTCCTGAGTTCCGTTTCAGGGGATTGGAATGGATCTGTAGATCTGATTAACATGTTTACCCTTCCATCAGACTCATATTTTAAAGAGAAGCGCCCTGGTAGCTGAGCTACGCACTTACGACATGAAGGAGTCAATGCATCATCAGCGTCCACGGTAGGATCAGACGACGGCTCTGGTTCTGCAGGAGCACTTATTGCTGGAATATGCTCAAGCGAGAGGTCGCCCGCGGCTGTGAGACCCATTGCTGGTCCTGTTGACTCCGTCGACGAGGCTGAAGCATAACAAGAAATTAGTACCCTTGCGGAAATATTCCCCAGATGCAACTTTGTAGCACATCAGAACATCCAAATGGGAGGCTAGGAACTGACCAGCAGGATTAGGATCCTCGGGAAACTCTCCATCATCGTCGCCATCATCATCATCATAACCATCGCGACCATTGTCGTCATCAATATCAGCATTACCAGTGTTACCCTCATTCGAATCAGTAGTACCCGGCTGGGCGGTCTGAGCTCGCTTGTCGATGTTGCTTTGAATTCGCTTGCGATGACGACTGCCTGAGCATCTTCTAAGATGGCCTTTCTCACCCTTCCGCTTGCACTCCACATTGCAGTAGACAGCACTCTCTCCACAGACAGTGCAATTTCGTGGGGCGATATTGACGCCTTGAACATCTTTCTTGCAAGCTGGGTTTTCGCATTTGGGAGGCATGATGTATGTTAGTGAGAATGTGAAAGAGGAAATCTTGGTGGAGGGAGATTGTAGGGAGATCTGGAGATAGATATGGAGGCAGCTCATGCAGGCTGCAATGGCAAACGTAAATTTGCGGTGCACAGACATTTACAGATTCTTTTGTGGCATTGTGGCGCATCAGAATGCCCTGCATATTCCTTGCGATTCTGGACGTTTGACAGAAGAGAATGAACAACGAAAGTATGCATCAGTACAATGGGTCGTAGTATAACGGAACTAAGGTGGAGGAAACCTGCAGATACTTCGAATGCGGGTGTCATTCATCAATCTGTAATTGCTTTAGTGTCTTGAGCCAAACATTAGCTGTAATCCTGGCTTTCATTAAACATGGCAAGAACTAGGTCTAATTCTGAGTAGCAGAGACCAAAGCGGGCCGTAGGAATCAATGCACTTTTGGATTTTATCATTATCATTTGTAAGGGCGTGCTTTGCTTTGGAAGCGGCTATGAGTGCTACCAAAACTGGTCAAGGAAAGTAAGTGTTTGAGATTGTAACAACTATTACGAGATTCAGCTTCGATCAGTGAGTGTAGACGTTTGAGGGTGGAGATATATATAGCCTTGGGAAGGTTTGGATAAGCGGATAAAGAGAGGGAACGTGGGAGGATTCAGAGTTCATTGATGATGGAGAAAAGCATAATTTCCACTGCATGAGATACAGGACCTTCTAAAGGCCTTGTTTTCTAAGACCAAACTTTCAGCGCCCCTTGCTCACTGGACTGGCAAGTCAGACTTGATTTCAGACAAGGTGGCAGCCGACTTATATGTACCAGCTGCGGAGGATTCCAAACTGTGATCCGAATGCAGCCTGTCTGTATCCTCGGGGAGATCTCCTGCGATGGCCATGTCATTACCAGAGCTCTGGGAGTCGTTTTGTGTTATTGTTTCACCATGGTCGATAAGAGTACTTTCGTCTTCGTTACCAATGCTCGTTTGAGGTGTTTCTCCCGTGACCGAATCCTTCGAAGGTAGGAGTAGGCCGTCCGTCTCAGCAGCTGAAAATGGAGCTTCTTCTACATGGGTCATCAGTGTATTTGCTGGTATTACTACTTCAAGCTTCATAGACGAGGATGGCTTACTAATAGGAGCAACAAGCCTGTCAAGTTCGGCATCAGAAAGATGAAAGGTGTCCTCCGACGCGTCTGCATTACTCTTGGGTGATGAATTATCCCGAGCTGCCGAAGTAGTAGCAGATTTTCGAGGAGGTTTTACGAACTCGGTTCCTGGACATCTCCTATGTGTCTTGCGAGCGCGACGTCGGCAGTCTACAGTGCAGAAGACGGTATCACCGCAGTGGTCACAATTTCGGATGACGGCTGTATCTTGTAGTACCCGCTTCTTGCACCCTGGATTCGCGCAAGGAGAGCGTGCATGAAGAGGGTTATTTGTATTGGTAGACATCTTCTCAAGATTCCTATTTGGTAGTTTTGAAATCAGGGTTCGATTGAGGCTTGTGCTTATAGTGAGAGAATGGAAGTATTAGTCCGCTAGAGAAGATCAAGACGTGATCGAGACTGATATTTGTAGTGAGTGATAGTGACGAAGATTCTTGTAGGGTGTTCGTAGTGAAAGACAGTACCACACTCCAGAAACAAGTGTGGTGTAACGTGTGAGCAGACACGTTACGCAAGGGTCATGAAACGTTGAAACGGAAATTCCAAAACGGTTGTTACACAGGGATCCAAAGAGCTCAAAGATACCAAGCTATTATAAGCTATTACACAACACTCTTTGTTCCTTGCTTTAAAGATTCTGCATCTCCTTATCAGATGAGGATGTCTGTCGACTGTGGAGCACGGAGGAATGAATTAGCACTATGAATATAATATTTGATACAAGTAGGAGAGGATGAAAACAAATGTATGGGGAATAGCGACCGATGCTTCCGCTCTTACGTTGGCATGTCTCTGCACCGGAGAGGATGGTCGTATTCCAGGCTGTCATCCACATTCTACTCACAGTTTCTAGAGAAGCCCAAGTCCATTCTATAGATACTCCAAGGAACGCCGCCGAAAATTTCTGCATCAGCTCCCGATGCTTATGTCTCTGCGCTGTCTCTTTCAATCTCCCTCTCGCTACATCACCTGGCACTTAGAGTTTCTGGCCGTCGTCTCGTGTTTCGAGCATTCTTCAGGCGTCTCTACAGTGTCCCACTCTTTGCTCAGATTCTCTGGCTCGACGGTAATGCTCTCAGGCTTCTCTGCAGTCTCGATCTCAACCGCAAAATTCCATTCTGTTTTCTGTTGCTGACTAGTTTCATCGCTGGTGGAGGAATGTCTCTCCATGGAGCAGAAAGCGCGGCTTGTTCTGCAAAATCATCAGTGCTTATTTTCACGTGCTGCTCCTCAATCTTCTGCACGGCTCCACAGTGCTTGTAATCAGAATCAGGCTGAGCTCTAACACTTACCGGTAGTATCGAGGGCGTCTGCACATTCGGACGCAGCGTTTACCACGTCTGGCTTGAAAGCTCGAATTGGACATTCTTCACGGTGGTGTTTGAACTTCTTGATTCGTTCACAGTCGGGCTGGCACCAAGTGGCGACGTTGCATCTATCGCAAGTTCGTGGACGACATCTCCATTCTTCTTTGGGCTTATTGCAGTAGTTGCAGATACGACCTTGAATTATTCTTTTTGTTGAGTTGGAGGACATGGTAGATAGGACGAGGTTATGGTACTGTGACCTCCAAAAGGGTCTGGAAATCCAATTGCAAGTGTAGTGAGGCTCTGAGGTCAAACGATTGGAGTCGAATTTCCTGGCTTTTGTATTGAAAGGCATACGTATTTGCAGCGAAACATATCGAATAATTACTGAGTTTGATGTTCGACAAAGACAATGAACATGGTGCAATGTCTTTCCCCACTATACAGGATCAGACAAACAAAAGACACGGCGCTTCGTGTTGTGGCGGAAACTTCGAGACACCTTCTGATGCAGGCTTGGACGGACAAGAATATCACAAACATCTCATCAGCAAAGTTCCAACCGATCTTGAGATTAGATCCTTTTCATACCCACACCTAGAATATAGCTACAAGGTCGCTGCAGTACCATACAATCAGGGTTAGCGTTTTCGCCTGGTCTCGATTACAAAATATAGGGGGAGCCCGAGAACATTTTGCTGGTACTTTAGAAGCTCCGCCGAAAGCTGTTCCAGGACAGAACCGCGAGACCCGTCACCATCAAATGCTTCATCATGCTCATCCTCCTCATCCTCATCATCCTCATCGGCGTTGGAACATGAGGGGGTAAGAACGATAGTTCCACTGTCTGTCGACCCTCCGTCTTGCTCTCCAACATCGTCGGTGGAAGATGTGGGGGTAAGAATTAGAATACCATTATCCATTGATCCTCCCTCGTCCTCATCGTCAGTAGAGAATGTAAGGCTCGGAAGACTAAATGCACTATCTGTAGACCCTTCCTCATCGCTACTGGAAGGAGATGACGTTAGGGTAGGGCTTTGAAGTGCACTATCGGTGAGCTCTTCGTCTTTCTCATCGTTTTCGCCTCCGCCATCCCGCTCGCCTTTGACAGCCTCATCAGTCGTGGCCTGAGAAGCTGCACCGTGATCAGAATTCTCTGACGAGTGTGGAGGAAACCCAGCATTAGCCTTTACACTGCGACCTCTCTTGGAAGCACAATTAGGTTCGTGTACTGGGCGATTCGCTTTGTCACATCTGTTGCTGCACCAGAATACTTTCTCACAATGGACACATGTCCGCGGGAGCCCTCTCAAGTGGTGTCTTGGGTGCTTACATACATTCCAGACAGGTTCTAGTCCAAGGATTCTGAGACTTATGATTGCATTCCTTGCATTGATCAGATTGACTGGGTTGGAGACCATGGCCGGTGGATTAGAAACTGTAATTTGTGGCAGGCAAGACGTTTGCAACTCAAGGCCGGAAGCGGTTCTCGTCACCCACGGGCAAAAGTGTGTGTATTAAATTTGATTCAGCGCACAAGCGACTTCAAATATAATTAATATATCACTTCAATTCAGCAGGTTTGAAGATCCAGTCTGAACAACCGAAGGAATGTGTTGTCCTGCATCAGATACAGGACAAAGCAGCATGATCCAAATCCATCCGACACAACAAGAAGCAGAGCTCATCAATCAACAGCGTATTTAGCCACCACTACTGTTGCAGTCAAAGTGCACTCCCTTGAGCATCTCGCCACTTGCAAATGAGCTCAGCAGAGCTCGGAATATGTCTAGACAAGATGAGGCTTACCACTTGATTTGACCTATTCAGCAACAGCAGTGCGCTTATATAGACTGTCTTAGTTGGCATCATAGAGACTGTCCTTCTTGTAAAGACCGTCTTCAGCGGGCTTGTACAACCCATCCTTTTTGTAGAGGCCGTCCTCGTTCGCATCGTAGAGGCTATCCTTCTTGTACAGACTATCCTCGTCCATGCGCTTAGTGAGGAGGTAGACACTGTTTTCTACCTCTCGCTTTGTCTCGGGTGCCCAGACCACATCTTCCCCAGGTTCTATTGATGCTAATTAGCTTGAGTGATCTAGTTGTGGGAGAAATGGTATCAAATACTTGGAATGGCGGCAGTGGCACCGAATGAAGCAGTCCCTAGAGCAAGTAGGATTGTCTGGAGAAGCATTTTGCTGGATTTTGCTTGGTTGAGTAAGTTTACACTTTCGTAGGCTGGATGTTGTATGCAATTCATCAGAAATAAGCAGGGGAAACAGGCGGACTAGGATTCAAATACCCCGCTCGAGCTGGGCGAAGCAGACAATAACATTTGCAGTGCTATTGGAAAGACTCCACACCCTCTTCATTATGCTTATGCAAGGTTTCCAAATCGCATTGTTTGATAGGCTCTAGATTCACGCCATTTATGCGCAGTTCCTCGTGCTGGACATCGATCGTACCATTCAGAGATCTAAAGGAATTCCGAGATGGCGTGGAGGCAAGAGCCAGTATCTGGCCTAGCCTTAGCGAAGTCTGCCCCTGCGGCCGTATACGTCAGCAGGGCGCTTCTGAACATAGGCACGTATGGTGTATGTAATCCTTCTTGGCGTGCTTTGTGCAAAGACGGCACGCGGAAGGCGGGACTAGCAAGGCAAGATATGCCAGACGGGATAGCTGTAACGGAGATGCCGGCCGTGTGAGTGATTAATCACACGATACCAAACACAGCGAATAATTACCACAGAAGCGTACTAATGACGAATCGAACTGGTTTCCTGCTTTTTTCCGAGGTCAAGAGGCATCATTAGTGATGAAGCCTTATATCAAGTAAATACCTGCTCAACGTTTGTAGCGGTCAAGGTCGAGCCAGTCTTACAAACTTTGTTTGTACTTGTGTTAATTCATCTCGATCATACAACGAAAGAACAGCAGCATTTCTTGCATCATGAACAGCGGAATCAAAGAAGACTTGAGATGAGTATATTGAACTAAAGAATGATGAAAGTCATGCGGATCTAATCTCCCAGTGACGAATAAAATTTTCAAGAACGCAAACTGATATTACAAATATCTAATTAATTAGCAAAGAAATCTAAGAGTAGCCACTAGCTCACCCCAAAAGACGAAAAAGAGCGCAGAAAGCAAACAGATACAGGGTCTGTTCAGCGTAACAAAGTACTCTCTTTTGCAGTGACATCCACAGAGCGATCAGGTTGGCTCAGCACATGCTATTCTTCTTCTTCTTCTTCTTCTTCTTCTTCTTCTTTCTTGTACCTAGCATCAGCCACGAGACTAGGACAATGGGGCTGCCGCTACTCTAGGTTGCCTGTAAATGGGACTCTGCTGAGCGGCCGGCAATAGTATCCCAGCGTTGCAATATACTAACACGGAGATAATATTGCGGGTTTGGTTGCGGTTGCTGTCGAGAAAGGACTTCTCACAGCATACAGTGAGTATCTCGTAATCACAGCCTCAGCAAAGTGTTCTCAACTGCTATGCTCCTGAAACAGCGTGACTAGCCAACGTCGTGGCGAAGGTCGTGAGGCACGTAAGGATTACTGCAGATAGGATGCTGAGCCGTAGCAACGGTTCCCTCTATCTAGCGAAGGCTAGCATCCCGAACATCGGTTTCTCGCTCCGAGGCGAAGGCTGCGGGTGCCGATCATAACCACGGTTTTGGCATCAGATATCGGCTAAAAGACAATTGACATTGGCAAGATATTGGCCACGAAAGAGAACAAATGCACTGTAAAGACATCGTTCTATCTATACATGCGCTACTCGAACTAAAACCCGCAAAACAGGCGAGTCGTTCAGTGGTTTCTCAGGGTTACTGAGTGATACAGACAACAGACACAAGGTTTCGAGGCCTCATGAGCGTTGGAGAAAATGGTGAAGAAAAAGACTGGGGTTTGTTTGGAAGGACAAGGGTCCAGAACTCCCCTCGGCCCCACGTTGTTGCCAAGCCGCACTCTTCAAATCCCACTTCTTCGCTCCAATGTTCCTCTTTCTTTGCAAAATATCCATAGTATTGTTTAATCTAAGCAGTGAGCGACTTAGGGTCTTTGCGCTCACTTGTAAATTCAAAGACTCCTCCCCGCGCCCCAATTGAGTCTTTGACCCGAAACCTGGCCATTTCAAGAAAACCAGCGGCGCACGCGAAATATGGAAGCCCAGAACGGCAAGACAACTGCGATTGAGCAGGTTGCGCCTGTCAAAGGCTTCCAGGATGGGCCCAAGCCAACTGATTCACCAGTTGAGCATGCCGCGCCCGATGCAGTGGGGCGAAGTACCGCGGACGAGATCGAAGAGGGCAATAAAGGCTGGTTCGCATATATTAAGACGAGGAACTTCTGGATTGTGCTTTTGCTTGGGTATGCTCCCAGCCGTGATTATTCGAGCGCGAAACTGATCTGCTACATCAGACAGGTCCTCGCACTCTGCATTACGGGCACGAATACCTTCTCTTCCCTACTGGCAGCGCAACCTTTCTCGATCCCTGCGTTCCAAACTTTCTGGAATTACATTCTTTTGAATGTAGTCTACACTTCTTATACCCTGTACAAATATGGTTGGAAGAAGTACGTCCATCTGGTTCTCCACGATGGCTGGAAATACATAATACTTGCTTTTTTGGATGTGGAGGGCAATTATTTCACGGTCTTAGCATACCGTTACACGACGATCGTACGTTAAATTACCCTAAATGTCTGATCCTGCTAACGCAGTTTTCTGTCTAGCTCTCAGGTTCGTATTTCTTGAAGTGTATTCTATCCTATCCGTGGCTTGATCTAGGGAGCGCTCACCCATACATGGTCCAAAAACCATGTCTTATTCAGCAAGAGGGATGCTGATTCTGGAATCTAGCCCAATTGATCAATTTCTGGGCCATCGTAATAGTCGTCCTTATATCCTTCATCTTCTTGAAAGTCCGCTACCACCCCACACAAATTATCGGCATACTCATCTGCATTGGCGGCGTCGGCATTCTCTTTGGTAGCGACCACATCACCCAAGGCTCCGGATTTGGTGGTGTGACAGGCGGGAACCAGCTAAAAGGTGACCTATTTGCACTAGTCGGCGCAACATTCTACGGCCTGAGCAACGTTGCGGAGGAGTTTCTCGTGAGCAAGCGACCGCTTTACGAGGTTGTGGGCCAGCTTGGACTATGGGGCATGTGCATCGACGGCGCAATGACAGGCATCTTCGACCGCGCACAGTACAAGACTTCTGTCTGGAATGACGGTAAAGTTGGAGGATACCTCACTGGATACACCCTTTTACTCTTGATCTTCTACAGTGGAGCCCCTCTCAGTAAGTTTCAAAATTGATCTTATCCTTTTTGTACTGTGCATTGAGTCGAGAGATATCTTTGAGCAATGTGTCACGTGCACACACGCATGAACCATTTCTATCCACCCTTCACACATCTGAAATAGCCCTGCTGACTCCAACCTCTTATAGTGTTCCGTCTAGCATCGGCCGCGTTCTTCAATATCAGCCTGCTCACAGGCAATTTCTGGGGCACCGTCATTGGGGTCAAGGTCTTCGGATTGCATATCCATTGGATGTATCCCATTGCTTTCGTCTGCATTGTAGGAGGTCTGATCATCTATTTTGTTGACAAGAGCATCATGGGAGAAGCACGAAAGCCCTGGTTAGGGAAGAACCAGGAGCGAGGTGTCAATGGCGTAGGGACAGCGAGACGAAGGGTCGAGCAAGGAAGTGAGCTTCCGGTCTGAGTGATCGGCGAGACGGCAATGCATACTGGTTCTTTTGAGGGCTGTGCTGGATGAGCGATGAACACCGCGAATGATGGATTACGAAGGTGACGATTACGAAGATGATAGAAGAAGGTACATGACTGACGCTTGCTCATTTGATAAAGTCGACGGAAGCATACGAATTCTCCCTGTGCCCGTGGGCACTGTCGTATGGCAGCAGCGATTGGACTTCTTTCGTAGCGAACAAATGCTCACATAATCTAATTAGTTGTCAGATATATGCTATTATGCGCTGATATCCTGTCGATGCTGCGCTAGCAACATTTTGCTGGGCTCTCCTCGATGCCGAGCGATCTAGTCTGGTAGTCGCTTAGGACATTACTTGTATTCAAGAGTAATCTGTCAATGGAACATTGGTGTCGAGGGAGTTGCCAAGCATTCGGCAAGTTGTTAATAAGAAAAGGCTTAGCGCAAAACTATCCTGGCAAAACTTATCAACCCTCTTGACAATTGGTTTCCTGGCCCATGAAGACGATGACATCATGCTTTGGATAGACCTGCTGAAGAAGGCCTACTGCAGCATTGTTGCGGCCCGCTTCTTCTATTGGTTGCTGTGTCTTGTTGGCATTCGGCAGGTCTGGCTTGGCATTTGGCCTTATCGCTTATATAATCGGGTATACTGTCAAAAACGGTTTCCGTAAGTAGAGTGTCATCAAGCGCGCCAACCAACAAGGTATTACACGGAAAAATGATGCCATCTCATCCGAAGTCATGTGCTTGTACGGTGGTACCTGGTCGAGACCGGCTTGCTTTTGCAGTAAATAGTCGACAGCTCAGCAAAGCCAAGTCTGTGGAGATACATTAGCCACACGGTTCAATTTGCCAAGAGAGACATTTGGTGATGGCGCTTAAGAAAGTCCCCAAGCAACTCCAAGAAAGCCACAAGCCTCCATAACTTGTGCGCTGAACAACGACGAATAAAAAAAGACAGATCTGATGAAATAGCTTTGCGACGAAAGCTCTCGTTCCGAGGAAATTTTACTGGTTTGCTCTTAGCCAAGAGTATTGGTGCTAATATTTGAAAAGAGCGCAACGTCGTAAGAACGTCTTCGCTCCTAATATGAAGCATTGAAGGAAAATTTCGATTGCATGTGGACTTGCGTCGTTGATAGCCTAGGGTCGCCTGCGCTTAACCTTTCGTGTTTGATGCCATCCCTCGGTCCACTCCGTTGACCGACATTTACATGGACGTTAAAAAGCTGCAGCGACCCGCGAGATTGTTGGACCAATGCTCAGACTCAGTCTACAGATTCCGATCCATCAATCTAATCATTGAACACCAGCCCAATGAGATCCTCCGTCTCGCTTCTCGTCACCTTTTCTTGAATATTACACGTCAAGCCTTGTACCATGACACATATAGCCCAACTAGTTGATTTGAGAGTGAAAAATCTGCTTTCTCTCGAAACTAGTCTTCTAAATTATTCCTGGTTCTGTTCAACCAGCCATGCTCACCCTCAGTTTCCCAAGGAGGAAAGACATCTTGCTCACTCAACTAGTGCCAGATCGTATCTCGAGTTTTCGACCTGTACACCGCCTCACTGGCGTATAGTGTGCATGTAGTATCCCAAATCGCATTAAAAATTTACACCGCCAGCTGATTCCGAATTCGTGGATTTACCCAGCTAAGGATAGGAGGACGGGAGCGACCAGACTACCTTCTTGGGTTTCGAGGAGCATTTGTCTATAGAGAGGGTTTCGACTCCCTTCATAATGACTGAATCCAAAAATCTCAACTTACAGCTTCCTTCTACTTCAGACCAATCTCTCAGGCACTTACCAATCTCACTCATCTTTCCCCATGCAATCCTCCGAACTAAGCGCGGCATCGGTCCTCATTACCATTGCGACTGCTTCCCCAGCCAACTACGAGCCACTCGATAAGCGAGGCCAAGCCTTTCAGGTCCACCAGTCTGTCAGGAAACCGTACATCCTATCCGATCCCGCTACCATGGCGAAGCCTTATGCCAAATGTGCAAAGATTGGCGCCGTTGCTCCCTCATACGTCCTCGCTGCTGCAGCGAATTTCGATGGCACTGTGACTGCGAACCCCGAGGAAGAGGACTCAGAGTACCTGTGCCCCGTCACCGTCGGAGGATAGACCTTGTAGTTGGAATTTGACACTGGCTTGTCCGACTTGTAAGCAGCTTCCGTTTCCCTGTATGTCTTTAGTCCTAACGTTCAACAGATGGGTTTTCAAAACCTTACTCCTGCGTCCAAGTCAGCAACCGCCAAGCTCAACAGCGGCGAGACATGGAGCATTTCCTACGTTGACGGCAGCTCAGCCTCCGGCAATGTCTGCCTCGACACAGTCCAAGTCGGCACTACCACCGTTACCAGTCAAGGCGTCGAAGCTGCTAAGAGCGCCAGTTCCGATTTCATATCGGATCCGAGGGAAGGTCTCCCTGGCCTTGCATTCAATTCCATCAACACAGCGAGCCCAACGCAACAAAAGAACTTTTTCAGCAACGCCATCTCCACCCTCGCAGCGCCTCTCTTGACCGCAAATCGAGAGAAAGGAGCGTCAGGCAATTACGACTTCGGCTACATCGACGCTTCCGAATACACCAATGCAATTACCTATGTTCCTGGAAACGCAGCTAATGGTTTCTGGGAGTTCACCGGTAACGGCTATTCCGTCGGCGCTGGTCCTTCGGATCAAGCGTCATCGACGCCATCGCCGATACCGGTACAACCCTTATTTACTTACCACAGCCAGCTGTCAAAGCATACTACGCCAAGGTAGCTGGTGTCACAAACAGTGCTACTTACGGAGGCTATGTGTTCCCTTGCAGTGCGACCCTCCCGAGCGTTATTCTCGGTATTGGGAGCTATAAGGCCGTCATTCCGGGGTCTTACATTAACGACGCACCCGTGAGTGGCAGCAGTAAGTTCTTCACCGTTGTTGGTAGAAAGATTCTAGGCCACGAGCGGAACCGAAAATTGCAGCTTGCTTCGGTGGTCTCCAATCTAATACCGGAATTAGATTCTCGATCTTCGGCGATATCTTCCTCAAATCGCAATTCGCAGTCTTCAACGGTGCGAGTTCACCTCAGCTTGGGTTCGCTGCTAAGCCAACTTGAGAAGGGAAGCCTGCTGAGCAGCGTTGACGCGTTGAATATACACATAAGTCCTAATCGCTCCTCTATTCCTCGTGTCCAATATACCGTTGTCGATGAGTTTCCGCGGGCGCATGGTCCTGCATAAGTTTTTTCAGAAGCGTGTATTGTACAATACAGGCAGGAGCAGGAATTACATTGGGCTATTTTTAGCTTGAGCTCTGTTCGCGTACCTAGATATCTTTTCACTGAACTAAACTGATTCTCGAGTCATACGCCGATGGACTCGCAGTTCAAAACATCAAATTTGTCTTCCACCGCCTCAATCTCGCACAGCCTCTCATGCGACCTCCAAACCCCCTTGGCGACACACCTCGCACTTCACTTTCCCCGGGCCCCATCGCATTCCTTGACAATGGCTATTACCCCCGCACGAGCACATTTTCACCCTCACCCTCACTCACCCTCATCTCCCCAGCCCACGAGCGTAAACGTCATATTCCTAACCCCACCCAACCTCATCACGGACATCCAATTCCCCAGCTAGGATCCCAATCATCAAAGCTATATACCTTATACCAGAACCGATCCCCAACTAGATTCAACCATCAAATTGTAAAAATAATCCGTGAAACCGAAACCGAACAATCAAACAATTAGAGACGAAACGAAACGAAACCGAATTCCAACACCCCTTTTGGAGATTGATGGAAGTATAGTGAGATCCCCCTTATTTGACTGCGCTGACCAAGCCCAGGAATCTCAATGCTCATACACACCACCACAGGGTGTGCGACAACTTGTAACAGCGCACAACTAATTGTAACGAGTGGATATCGTGATCAAGAAAGATAAGACAAGAGAAAAGAAGAGAAGAGAAGATCGAGGCTGAAATCCCGTGCAAAGATATCTGTTCGAGACGAATATCTCCATGCGTGTCTGAACTGGTGGGTAGCGCCGAAGTCTTTCAGTGGCTGTGTACAGAGATGAGGTCTCAAACGTTCAGAGGTAGTGCGGGATGAGAATGATTGGTATTCTAATGACATCGGTAAGAGAGGATTGTTTAGATGTGAAAGATTTCATTACTAGTGCGCCTATCCGCTGCTATGCTGCTATGGTACGGTAAGATGATCCAAGTGGATTCAATGCACCCATGCAACCAAACCCCCCACTCCTCGTAATCATTCCCCTATAACACAAGCAAGAACCCAACAGCAGCGACCAGCGCCGCCGCACCTATCGCCACCGTCCCCACTGGCGCCGCAGCACCCACAAAGGCAATCGGGCTTCCTGTAGGCTTTGTGACAGTGGATACACCAGTTCCGGTACCGGTAGGCTTCACGACCACTGTGGGGAAGAAGCCACTAGAGGCAGGTATAGGGGCACCTGTAGCTTCAAGATCCGCAGCGACGATGCTAAGACCCTTGTTGACCACGGAGCCGATATCGCTTTGCAGCGGCGCTGGGATGTCGGTTACCCATGGCGGAAGCGCGGTGGCAGTGATGAGGTTCTCGACGAACTTGACAGGGCCGGATTCGAATGCGTTCTGCACGCTCGTAGGCACGGCGGTCATGAGGACGGATAAGACAGATGAGACGCCTGGCTCTTCGATCAAAGATTCTATGTAGGTTTCCACATCTTTAACAGCCTTGATGGGCTTGGCTGCCAGCGTTTCCAGGGAGTCGATGACGCCAGTAGGAATGGCGGAGACGAGAGCTGGGAGGTCTGAAGGATGGGCGGCAAGTTCTTCGAGGAGGATTTCAGGGTTCGACACCGCTTCTTGGATGAGCGTGGCTGGGAGGGCGGAAATGAGTTCTGCGACGTCGGTTCGGAAGGCAGGAGAGGTTTCGAGGGTCGTGATGAAGTTCTCGACGTCTGCGATTACTTTGGTTTCCTGGAGCGAGGTGTTAGTGAGGTGGGAGGAGTGACAAAATGGGAGCGTGAGGTCGATTTACCTCTGCGGTGTCGAGGTTGAAGTTGTTTGCTTGTGCGAGGGCGGAGGCGGAGAAGAGCCCGGTGGCGACTAAGAGAATTGAATGCATCGTGCCAAATGAGTGTTTTTCCGAAGAAGGAAGGAGATGGGGACAAGATCAAGGAGATTTGACGGAAGTGGCGAGAGTGGATGAGATGAGGACAAAGAGAACAAATGCAGACGCGATGTTGTTTAAATGTACAACAGCAGACGACACAATCTTTGACAGGAAGTGAGACTATCGGACGGAAGGCAACAGTCCTTATGATATCTCAGGCTTCGTATATTTGAAGGCTGGAGCATAAGTAAAATCTGAAATTCGCCTTGTCCCCAAATGACATACCAACAGCGGATTATTCATAGCTACGCCGTACTGAGCCTGGATGAAACGCGTAGCTTTCGGCTCGCCCATTCCGTCTGAGCCATGTTGGTATGCGAACGCCTTCTTATTGGAGCGCCTTATCCCCTTCTCAGCCTGGTCAGCTCTATTAAGAAAATATGGAACGGCAAGCGTTGTGAAGGCCTTAAGATAGATGGTCAGTTCCTCGGTCCTCGGACGATGTCTACAACTCGGGAGCAGCGAGGAAGGAGAGCGGGTGGAGTGGAAAGGACAAGCATTGATTATGTAAGCATTGGTGGGCGGAATGCTAAAGCCGAGCTTGGGCCGATTGGTGCCGATCCCGCGGTGTTGGACCAACGACGACGAACGGCCACCAATCAGAACCGTTCGAAATCGACCTGAAGAGTCCATCGTCTTTGGACCACCGCCTGGAAAAAAATCTTGTCTAATACGAGTACTCATTTCGTACCATCTTAAGCGGTAAGCAGGCATGTCATTCGGAAAAGATTGTGCCATCGCCATAATACCAGGTCTGCCCAGAATACAATGATCCTAACGATAGAACCATTGACGCCTCTACTTTACAAGGGTTCTCGTTAATTTAAGAAGGAACCAGGAAGTTGATCGCAAAGGATCCAAGACAGAATTGAGAAGGAATAAAGAGCTGGATCATGAAAATTCCATGAACAGCGGGATCCTACAGCTGAACAATAGATCTACAAGAAAATCCGTGCATATGCTCCAATTCTTCGTGATGATAGCAGAGCTGTCTGGAGTGGTTCTTGAAGTGGTCAACACACATAGGTTGCGACATGAGAGACCGCGGTCACTAACATTTGTTACAAAAGACGAAATTACTCAAGCAGTCCCTTACATCTTCGAGTTCATATTTGACCGGCCAAATTGAATTGGAAATTTCCGAAATGTTGGAATTGCAACAAACTCAATAAGAAAGCGTGATAGACAGCAGCAGAACCAGCCCAGATCGCGAGAACAGACGAGGGTGGCAAAATCAAGGCTCTTGTGGATTTTGCCTGGGCCTTAGACTTACATTGAGATTTGATTATATTCCAGATTACGCACTCTCCCTCGTCGACAAAAGCTTCATGGCTCAACAGTCAAAATCCAAGGCCCAAACAAATGCACCAATGTCCCGTTGTAGACGGCGATCACACCGGGTGGTTTAGATCAAAACACAACCAATGTTCAACTCGCGATACCTTCTCCTAGAATTTGAAAAACACATCAACTTAGCAGGCGATCAGATTCGGCCAAATAAGGTCAAATTAAGATGAATGTTCGACCCGCGATCGGAAACCAAACCGCAATTTCGAAGGCCTTTCCTCAAGATCTTTACGAATCTCTTGCAATTTTTGAGCTGTGGGGTTTGTTGTTGCTGACCTTTAATATTAGGATTATTCTGAGGATAGCGTGTGACCTCGGATCACCACCATAAGGACAATGGAGTAGGATATAGCACTTGCCTGTTTCTTTGGTATAACAGGCTAAGGCCTGCTTTGAGCAGTAGAGAGACTGAATCGTCATAGTGTTAACATAGTTCAGTGACTTGTTTGAAAAGATCGAGTATATCCGAAGGAATATGGTATGATAGTACAAAAAAGGGTGTCTTGAGACGCGATTTGGCCCACGAACTAAATGTTTTAGCTCATAGCAATGTTAACTCCATGGCCACGTACATACTTTCGAGAAGTCAGAAATATAACATCTGAACTACTTGGTGGAGACAAGATACTCCGGTCAGAATGCCGATGTTGCTGCATGAATCGAGGCACTCGCGTTCCAGACTGCCATCATTCCTACCTAAAGCCAAGAACCCATGTATCATCCATTGCTTCGATATCACAATCACATCCCCCAACATACCCCATAACGAACCTACCACTTACCCACCCGCACTCGAAATCGCAGCAGCAGTGCTTGTCATACTAGTCTTCTGCTCACTAATCATCGCCAGTCCGCTCACCACAATCTCATCCAACATTTCCTCGCTTAAGGGTTCCACATAGATGCCGAGCACCCCCATTACACTGCCCGTATACGCCGTGTTTCTGAAATCGACCCAGAGATGACCTTTGTCGTCTTCTAGGCGAAGATACTGGGACGCTGCGAAGCCGCCTTTCCAGTAGAATTTAGTGCCTTGGATCTGTGGGGTTTGAGGTTAGTATTTTCTTTGCAGATGGGGTTTGAGTATAAGGATATATTTGGAAGGCGGGGATTGAACCACTATGCCTCTAAATTTTACTATGCTTCTAAGATTTCTCTCACCACGTAGTTTCAGACTCTTCAAAAATCATGCAGGTCGAGCAGCCGCACTTACACTGATATACACCCTCTTATCCGTCGAAAACACCTTTCCCTCCTTATTCATAGGCAAATTCCTCGGACCAATAGTCAGATGGATATCCGAAGCCGAGGCAAAAAAACCACCTGTCTTCTTATCGAAGTATGTGGCGGTGCCGACAGGTTCTTTGTCTGGCAATCGGGTCACGTTCATGTGTGGAGCGTGAGAGCCATTCCAGTGGCAATTGTAGAGGGGAGTGTCATTAGCTGTATCAACGAGTTGATAGTTGCTTCCCTTATCAAGGACGTTGATTGTGCGGGCGGGTTTTTTGGGCTTGAGCGCTGAGAACATTGTTCGGGTTTTGGAAGTTTTCATGGTGTAAGTTATTCGATAATGGATTGAATAGGTAATGTGCACTCGGTAAAGTATTGCAGAGTGCTGGGCTTCATGGGTAAGATATACCGTCGGCGTCTCACGTATTGAGGCAGGGTACTAGAACGGTTGCACAAACTCCGAACTCGTAAACCGTCAAATTGATCGATACCACTCGAGTTGCTCTGATGCATGATGATCAAAAATTCTCGCACTCTTTATCCGGTCTATTGTTATCACATCGACGTTTGAATGGCCTTTGGCATGCATATTGACGGAATGACGTGTGGGATTATTTTTCGCCCAATCATCCCACTGCTGATCATTGTCTTGATCGGCAGCCGCGGCCGTCGCCTTCGCTATGCGTGCAGGGGAATTACGTTAGGCTGTAAAGCCTCGACGCCGCCCTCCACCTACTACTAACAGAGTTTTAGACTCGACTTCTTAAGGAGCAACAGCAACTGCTTGTGAGCAATACTGCTAAAGAGTCCAGACGTGTTTCACGGGTCAGGAACGTTGCTGCGAGCCCTCATCAGGCCCAACTCTGATATAAGACTATGCTTCTCCGGACGGTATTGAGCGTTCCGTAGCGAGGAGAGGTGTCTCTTCCAAAAAGCTGTTTCAAATCTTCCTCCGGCGCACAAAAAGGGTCTGTAGATTGATCCTGCTCTATCTGCTAAGGAAACCGTATTTCTGAAAGATATTCGAATGCAATTGAGAAAAGAGAGTAATATACGAATTTTGATAACATGCGGATATAATCATACTCCCATGAACGCTTCTTCGATACTCGCTTGTAATATAGGGGCCTATAATTTTCGCTTCCTTGTCGATGAGTCGTCCACTCAATGCTGTTATTTTCGTCTTAAATTTGGTTGGATTGTATCTTCAAAGGCTAATAGCCTCTTTATCGCTTCCAGTGCAATTTTATAACCGGATGTTATAAGCGTGTTACAACTCAAGTCGTAAAGACTTAGATACAATGACAAGGTGGTTCTGAGAGAGCAAATGTCTCGAAAGTCGAAAAAGCTTGATGTTCTTATTCCAGCCAATCATGTGAGAGACTGTGGCTTAGTCATTGATGCATTCAGAGCTCTTGCGAATCTCGGAGTCTTACAATGACCAGCCTACACTGTACTATCACTTACAGATAGCCTTAGGTCGCTGTGAGTGCGTTTCCATTGAGCTCCTTCTCAAGTTGAAGTTGGATGCCATAGCGCCTTTGTACGAGATTGAGAGCAATCCGAGCATTACACCTACGACTATTCCATCCTTACCATATCGGACAGCACAGACAAAGTCCACCATGGACTATTCTTCGCTCCCGAATGATCCAGACCACCCTGCTGGAGCAGATCCTTGGCAGTCCTCGCCTCAGCCAACGAACACAACTTTCAATCCGTCAGAACCCGGCAGCGCACCGTCATCGCCATTGGCCAAACAACATACCTCTACGCCCGAATCGCAGCGACAAGAATACCAGCAAGAGCAAGAGCCAGAACCCCTGAGTCCTTCGATACCAGACACACCTCCACCTCACCAGCAGAATGGCACTGGCAGAGCACCTACCCAGGTTGACAGCGGAGGCATGCCGGATATACGGTTTCAAGGCCCGCCATTGACTGAGGAAGAGCTGAGACAGCAGCAATTGCATCAGCAAAGGCAGCAACAACAATATCAGCAGGCGCTGCATGCGCAGCAGCATCAGAGGGTTCCTGGCCGGTACCATCAGGGAGCACGAGCGGGACAGCGGCCACCACAATACAAGCTACAAGCGAAGGTTACCGGTTTAGAAAGGACGGGGAAGAAAGACCCTGCTATAAGATTTGACATTCACGTAATTGCTGTAGATATTGTCAAAGTTTACTGGAAGCTGACCCCCATTCTAGACCAACCTGCCGAAATTTCGCACCACACAAGTCAGAGACATCAAGCGCACACACTCCGAATTCTCCAAGCTAGCAGACCATCTGATATCTTCCAACCCCGAAGCTTTTGTACCAGCTGTACCCTCAGCGTTAACCTCTGCCGGTGCAGGCACAGACGAAGACGAAGCACGGACCAAGATCTCAATGCAAAGATGGTTAAACTACGTTTGTGGGAATGATGTACTCATGAGAGACGACGAGATGATCTTCTTCGTTGAGAGCGATGCCGGCTATAGCCCCATGATAAGGATGAAACAGCCTGCTACTGGCGTTCGGAGAAAGGTCATCAAGCAATTTGCGCCGCCACCTGACGATACCCCTGAGCTACATGATGCTCGGCCTATAGTCAAGCTATTCTACCTCGGTACAATGGAGACCGGGCAGAAGGTGGATAGAATGGTCAAGGCCAGACGAGGTGGGCATGGTATGCCAATTGCACGCGAGGCATGCTAACATACTTTAGGGCTTGGCTTAGCAGAATCAGATCTTGGAGTCAAACTTGGAGCAATGCACGTTCAGGAAACCCACCCAGGTCTCGCAAGCGCTTATCGCAAACTCGGCAAGATCGTCCAAATGACAGGCGACTATCATGCCGCCCAAGGCACCGCGGAGGCTACTACGCTCGGCGACCCTCTTAACTACCACTCCTCGGACGCGTTTATCGTCAAGGAAACCCTCACAAACCGGCACATCCTCCTTCGCGATCTCCTCTCAGCCCAACAAGCCACCCGCAGCAAGCTCGCGTCAGCTGATAGACTGAAATCAAGCAGCTCCGTGCGCCGAGAAAAGGTCGATGAAGCCATCAACGCCCTCGATGAAGCCCGAAGTCACGAGCTCTATCTTGCCCAGAAGACTCAACGAGTCACCGCAAACCTTCTGCAAGAGAAACGACGCTGGTTCGCTCGCACAGCAGCCGATCTCCGAGTCAGCATTCGCGAGTATGTCCTCCGTGAAATCGAAGCCGAGCGCCGTACCCTCGCTACCCTGGAATCTGTCCGCCCAGACGTCCGAGCTATCGATGCTACAGGCGGCCTATCCCGCTTGGGGCGAGAAGCACTTCCCGTTATTCGCAGGTCGAGCTTGGCAGCTAGTCAAGGACCGAGGGGTGATGCGTGGAGTGGAGTTCCCAGAAGGCAGGATGCGCTGGAACGAAGTGTGAGCGGTGGCTTCCCACCACCGGTGAAAGAGGAGGATGGAATCGATAGGGAGGAGGGAGCAAGAAAGAGAGCTTCTAGTGGGGCGGAGAGTTTGAAGGGGATAGCAGAGGAGCCGGACGATGATAGGGTTGATGCGAAGAACGCGGCTAGTCGACTGGCGACGAGTACTTTTTAGGCAGGATCATGGGAACAAAAAGAGGGGATAGGACGGTATGTATCTTATGTGTCATATGCAACTCTTCGTATCAAGGAATCTAGCTGCTACCAAGTTACAGCGGCGCTGGCTCCAATCTTGCTATTGCACTATCCTCCTTTTTCAAACACCGCCTTCCGACTGGAGGCTACTATGCGTTCCCCAGGGTACATGTTGCTCATGGCACATGTTCATGGTTCAACATCGGCTCTGTAATCCATCTCTTTCGCACCAATCTCATACAGGTCATTCCTCCCCTCCCCCCTTGCCTCCACCAACTCGTCAATCTTCTCCTGCAGCAACCCTTTAAGAATCTTCTCATACGTTCTCCCACTCCTGTTACTCGCCACATACGCCGCCACCTCCCTCCAATCCACCTGCTCGAGTATCGACTCCGCAGCGCGCTTCAGCTCATGTGGAGAAACATCTGGTCTTCCCTTTCGCTCTTGCGCTGAGTTCTTGGGGTGCACTATCGACCACTCCGGCACATTTTTGAACAGACTCTTCCTCGCAATTTCTGGCGTGGGCGTGGCAATCTTTGGCGTGGGCGTGGGTAGGGAAGATTGGGCTGGTCGTTTCGTGGGCGTTGGGGACGGGGTCTGGTAGCCAGACATGTCGGCTGGAGAGACGCGTTGGCGCTTGCTTGTAAGTGGAGATCGGTCATCGATTGCAGAAAGGCAGGAAGTATCGTAGTTGCGTTTGAGGGCCTTTGAGGGCGTAGGATCGGGTGTTGGGTCGGGTGTTGGTGGCAAGTGATTGGTATTGAGGGAGATGGTTCTCGTAGACTTGGATGGCGTGATCGGGTGGGATTGAGTGAGTGGCTGTAGGGACTGGTTTGGCTGGCTGGAGTGCTTGGGGTTGGAATCCTAGAGATAAGATTTAAATCAATGTGTTTAGATGAATGCGGAGGAGAAGAGGAGGACCTTTGGGGAGTAATTGGGGTTGGGGAATTGGGTGTCGCAACTTCCCAAGCTGACACCCATAGCTTCTGGTTCGACCACATCTTCCCCTTTGATCAGACCCTTGACGGAGAGTCCATTGTGGAGGAAGGAGGACTCGAGCGATGTAGATCGTGCAGTCATGATGTGCGATTGTAGATAACAGTTATCCAAGTCAAGCAATGCGCAAGAGCAAGACTGTGCAAGTCAAGTACCAAGAGACATGGTGAACGTAAGATGGCTGGGACACGCGAGTGTGGGCTCGTAAATGAAGCACAAAGGATCGTCGTTGACGCTTGACGGAACGCGCTCAACGCGTCAAAGAGACAACCAAGATCTCAAGCAATGGCACTAAGGTACTACTACAACTGTTACATTCTATCATCGTCGACCTGTTATGGGCAAATGACGCGTATCAATGGCTTTTGGTGCACGGATAATTCGGTTTGAGGTGGAAGAGCACCGGAGAGAAGAAAACACTTTACGCGAAAATGTAGACGCTGAATGCGCTAGTGTGAGCTAAATCCACCAACTTCGTCGAGCAGTGTGTATCTCACTGGTAGGCATATACAGCATTCGACAACGACACTTCATTATCTAGTGTTGCCTGAATTGTATCGGAGATAATGGGAGATTAAAGTCACTTCTGTACCAAAGGTAGGCGCTAATCGATTTCGTTGCTTCGTTGAACGACTGGACTGGCAAATTTGATTGCTTGGCTTTCCACTCAGCTCGACACAAATTTGTCTCATTGAATTCCTCTCCAACAACCAAGCTTCCCGATCCGTTCCCAGTATCTGACTTACCTCAAGCTGCAAAAGTATTTCAAGTGCTTTTTCCAGAAAGGAAGCCCGGAAACTTTACAACCGCATGAGCTGTTCACGCTGCTCTTTCACACAAGCCATCTCAACCACGAGTTGACGGTTGGCACTAAACCGTAGCTGCACAAACTAAATTCTTTAACAACTCGGTTGTCCGCAACCAGACAAAAAGTTCGCCAAGGGCTCCGTCGGCAACCCTTTAATCTGCGTGACGACTCCATTAATCGCCCCAGCAAAGGTACACACAGCACCATTTGCATTCGAGCACGTCCACCCCGGACTAGTCGTTAGATCTTTTTGCCTCCAGACAGCAGGACTGAAACCTCAATTTCTTCTATCAGCACCACCCCTCACACAAGACAGGCAGGAAAAACCTACCTCAGCTGCACAGTCAAATCCCATCCAATGAAATCGACAATGTTCTGCCGTGCTAAACTAACACTAACAGCCGAATCCGTACACACAAACCCAGTCTCAGTCACAGGGATGCTGGGCGTAGCGTTACCGGCTTGCCAGGTTAGGCTGCAGTCGAATGGGAGCGCGCCGGCGTTGGTTCCCATGACGGTTACGTTGAAGGTTTCTGTGGTGTCGCCGGAGCGGGTGTTGGCGCCATAGGATAACATCATACCTCCAGCCATTTCCTGCACCAATTTGCAACTTCCCTCTAAGCAGACGATCAGCGCCTCAACCACAGGGATTTTACCGCCGCTCCCTGATGGGAAACTTCCCCATGGACGATCTGTAGACGTTGCGAACGATCCATAGTATTGTAGACATTCTTTGAAAGTCGTAGGTAGAGTGGCTCAAGGGCTCTTCGGACTTCGGCTGAACAAGCGGAGGAAAATTCATAGCGAGCTGCCGGTTGGAACATACCCGCGTTCTTGCTTGGTCATTCCCAACGAGGATCTAGTCGTCTCCGTTGCTTTGCTCTTAGCTCCGTTGATGCGGCTCGCGGGAAGTCTTTTTCCGGGCCAAGTTAAATGGATTTGTTCGTATGGAATAGGAGTTCCTTTCAGATTACTTCTTTATATTCGTGGTCTGGAAGCTTCGAGATAGCTATGGCAGTGCCTTCCACGATAGCTTGCCACCCTCCTACGGTTAGCAAGAGTTGACGGATTGTAGAAATATCTCACTCTGTCTGATGTAGCTTTTCCTTGAAAATCTCAATGTCTTCATCAATGCCTTCCACGAAGGGCATTTCTTTTATGAGAATAGGTGCTCCTCTCTCTCTCCTTCTTCTCTCTCTATCAACCTGCGCGATCACATAATGGATCATCACACCAGTCCTATTAGTCTTCCCATCTCTCCAGTCTTGCCAGGCGCGCTCGATGGCTGCCGCGCCGTCATACTCTCGAGGTAATGCTGGGTGGCTAGCTAGCAGTCAGACTTCGATGCATTACCATTACGAAGGCCAACTACAGATTAATGACAGAAATCCCAGCTTCAGCCATCGGAGCAAGAAAATTCCCCGTCAGCACATGCATATACCCGGCGCAGACAATGAGGTCAGGCTTGTCGTCCTGTATCAAAGCAGCGAGTTTCTCATCGAATTTTCCTCGCGTTAGTGGAACATCATCAGGATTGCGCTTTTTGTACCCGTAAAGGCTGTGAACCAGGCTGGGAATGGGCGGAGTCGAGCTTTGAGCTCTTTTCAGACCGTATGCATTTTTACGATTCGATATCACACGAACGATTTGGCCAGGAATGGAGCCCTTGTCACAGGCATCAATCAAAGCTTGTAGATTAGTTCCTGGATAGGACGATTTAGCACTTGTCGGTCAATGACTCTGATACGGTGCTTCGGGACGCGGACTCGCGTATCCGAGTCAGACGTCAAGACTAGAATGCGAGCTTTGTCTGTCATAGTGAGTACTTTTGGACGTCATGGATTCTGATAATGTGCAAATATATCGAAATCTAATCACCGCAATCTCCGCCAGCCTTAGTTCGACGAGAAGCCCAGCCAACCAAAGTAAACAAAGGACAAGCAACATCAAAATTACGACGATAGTGCTTCATACAATGCTATTGACCATTTGATAATCGGCCCCAGATATGCTATTAACAAGCGGCCAAATATCCGTCTTCATATCCTCTTCCGTTGGTACGTCTTGCTCTCCTCCAATCTAGACCCCCACTCACCACGCACCCCCAATCTAACGCTCTCACAGTCTTCACATTCACGTCCCTTCTCTTCCTCTCCGGCTATATCCTCCAACAACAAACCGTCCGCTCCCTCCGCGCCGCCATCCATCCCCACCCCCCCAACAAATATCCCCCAAACCAACCCCATCTTAGCAAAACACTTCGGCGCACCCCCCGGCCACAGTTTCTACGACAAATTCCTCGCATCAAACCGCCCCAAAGGTGGCTGGGCAAAAGTCGCATACGTACAGCTACTAAGACGGCACGTCGAAGTCTGTGGGGCGGTGAGTCTTATGCGTGAGTTGGTGGAGGGGGAGAGTATGGCGCAGCGAATTCTTCTGTATCCGCGCTCCTGGGACGAAAAGCCCACAGACGGGACGAAAACAGACCCACATATCGCAACATCCCGGCGACTATTACGAAAAGCTGCAAAAGAGTATAAAGTGATGCTCCAACCCATCGACGCCATACCCCAATCCAACACCAGCGCACACTTGACAGAGGAGGAGAAATACCCCCTCACAAACCTCCTCTCCCTCCTCCACTACAATCGTATACTCCTCCTCCAATCCCCAGGTTTAATCCTCGACTCTACACCTTTGGACCTCCTCTTCACGCTCCCCATGGAAACGCCCATGCTTGGTCTCTCCGCTTCCCAGGAAGATAAATCACTCCCCTCTCTCCTCCTCCTTCAACCCTCGCGAGACACATATGCCGAAATAACCTCCTCCCTCCCCGAAGGCGCGTATCCTGATAGCGAGTTCCTACAGCGCGTAACACTCGAGTCCGCACCAATAGACCCAGAATATCACACACGTCTACTTGCGGAGACGGGGTTGTTGGGAGCTGAGAGGGGAGAGGAATTCAATGCGACCGAGTGGCTTGATTTGACGGCGTATGTGAGGTTAAAGGATGATGGGCTGCCGGGACCGGAGTATGACATTCCGAGGCAAGACTTTGTGAAGGCGATGCCGAGGGGGGAGCAAGCGAGGAGGGTATGGGAGAGGGTTTATGAAAGGTTTAGGGATGCGAGGATGGAGATTTGTGGATTGGATTTGGAAACCGTTGAGGAAGTTAAGCAGGGGAATGGGGGAGAGTTGAGATGATCTGTGGGTATTTTATGGGAGGCATGGCGATGGAGTTGAAATTGTTGTTGGATATTATGGTTTTGGTAGATACCCGGACTTTTGGACATGTTGAGGAGTGAGCTCAAGTTTCAGCCTTTTCGAAGGCTGAAATTTGTGATTCTGAAGCCCAATGCTTTCAGAAATGGGAATACTTCGAGCTTAAGCGCAGTGAAAATGATAATATTCCTACTCAGGTTGAAGTCTGAATGACAGAAACAAAGGGCTCATTGCCTCTCAAGCCTCAAAAGATTAGCTTGACAACGCAAGGACTTACGGAACTATCTTGGAAGCTCGAGTCTGCTAGCTCCAATGGTGCCGGGGAGATGAATGCAATGGCGTAGACGATACCGAACGAGTTCACGCAGTCAATCAAATCGTTGCAATGATACAAAGAGTCATAGCAAAACAACTTCTTCGTTAATTCTGGACTCATACACGTCGTCGCAGATCGAGTCATTGGAAGCCATACCCCAGCAGTCCCTCAACCACCCATCCTCCTCATCCTCTCCTCCGCCGCCCTCGCCCTCCTCTCCCTCTCAACCCTCACCCGCATCTCAGGCGTCATACCCCTCGCATCCTCCTCCCTCCTCTCCTCCGCCGTCTTCGGCAGATTTCCCAATGCCTTCCCCCCTTTCTTGGCCGTCGGATCGACAACGGGCCCTTCTCTCTTCAGCCGTTCTTCTTCCGCCTTTCGTCTCTCTGACTCAACCTTTTCCGCCTCGGTCTTTTCTCGTTGGTCGCGTTTTTCGGCGGCTGCCTTTGTGATCGGTGGTGGTACGTGCGCTGCATCCCAATTCCACTTCTCCTCGCCAAGTTCCGAGCGCGCGACGCGGAATGCATCTCGCGTTGCACGATCGGCGGAGAGGTCGAAGGCGGGGTCGCCATCGCCGTTTGGGAGGGTGGGGTCGGCGCCTGCTTTTGTGAGGAGGGCGAGTACGATGACGGGAGAGCTGCTGGAAGAGGCGAGATGTAGGGGGGTAGGGGCGTGGTGGTTTGCGCGTGATGAGGGAGGGTGGAAGGGGTAGTTGGGGGAGAGGGAGTTGGAGATTAGGTAAGAAAGGAGGGCGGGGGCTTTGGAGCGGCGGATTAGTGGTTGCATTTGTGAGGTGTGAAGGGTGGCCTCTGCCTCTCCTTTTGAGGGTTTGGGCTTCGATGGAGCGGCCGGTTTGGATTGAGCAGCTGCTTGGGCATCGGCTGAGGACTGGGCTGCTGCTGCTGCAGCGGCGAGAGCGGCTTCGTCTATTTGACTGACTTTGACCCGCGTAAGTTCTACGAAGGACCGCATTAGCTCGGCTTGCGTGGCTCGACGCGTGCTGAATGGAAAACTCCGGTTTCTGGGATCGTTTTGCCGGAGGATTTGGCCGTCGTAAGGGCCGAATAGGATACGGCGATTCGAGCTACCTGTAGCTCGGACGAAGATGAATTGGGCGTTGCCAATTAGTTCTCTCCACTCGGCCAGAAGGGCACGGATCTCCTGCTCAAGGGCCACTTCGTTGTATCTCCGTAGTGAGGATCCAGCAGAATGGGCAGCACCTTTCGCGGAGTCATTGGCCGATTGAGCACCACCCTGTTTCCGCCGCGTAGTGTAACGATGGAAGGTCTTGTGTGCAATTACGATGGCTTGACGCTGTTCCGTTCCGGCGGCTTGCTTTCCCATCTTTGGAGCTAGCGATACGATCATGCCTGCAAAATGACCACCGCCTATCATGCACATGAAGATGGAAGGGCTCGTCATCGTAGAGGGAAGTGGTACACCATTAGAGCCATCCACTGGCGGTGGTTTTGCAGGCACGGGACGTAGCTGCTTTCTGCGGACGACATCGACCATGTCTGGATCTTCTTGCTCCCGATTCGTAAAAAGCGCCCTATAGATCCCCAGAGACGTATTCGATGGCAATTGCGGCGTCGAATACCAAAGGAGCGGCGGCTTGCCCGACCCTCTTTCCCTCTTCGTAGGCATGAACTCCTCCTCATCACCATTGGGATGGTTGAACTTAGCCTGCTTCTTCAGCAATGCACTCAAGGTGCTCTCTTTCGCCCCCTCCCCATCTGGTCCCGATTCCGACGACTCTGAGCCTGAGCCAGATATACTCTCATCCAGCTCATCCACCAGCTTCTCGAACTCATTTTCGTTGACGGCCTGCACGCCTCGAACCTTCTGCTTCAGGTTGTAGTTGTGCCAGTCAGATTTGACGTGGAGGCGTTGCTCTTGGACGCTGGGAATGGAAGTTCCGCAAAGCTGGCAGGATGTTGAGAGCTTCGTTTCCCCGTTTTGTTTCGTAGAGTGTTGCGGGGGATCTTCGGATAGAGCATATGGTACTACCCCAGCGGTAGGCTGTAGCAGGCTAGGGTCCTTGAGATGGAGCGTGACAAGGAGCTCCTGTGGAAGGTCGAAGACTAGGTTTCGCTGTCAGTATATTGACTGCGGGGCTGCAATGGGCATGACATACCATAGAGCGACTTCTTCAGCAGCTCGTCCGATCTATCGGCCATGTTGTTAGCTTTCTGTTCCTAACGTGGAATATTTGAATTGTGAAGGTCGAGAAGAGGCTCGATGATGTCTCTCTAAGGCTCGCCTACTGCTAGCGTGTTATAAGACAATCGAGGCAGTCTGAGTCACACAAGTTTGATCAACACTTGAACTGTGTGATAGTTCTAGTGACATAAAGAGCGAGAGCGCTGATTCGTCTAATCGCATCGCTAAATATCATTATGCATTATCCACCAATTCCTGGTGCCCGCTATATCGCTATCAAAACCTAGAAGATAGCTCCAGAGCAAAGGCCAAGAGCTGGAAAATTATATAGCCTGGCAGTAGTTTGCCGGAAAACTCCCTTGGGCACCCTTTAGCTCTCCCTCCCACCAGTCGTCCGTGCTCTCGGTCTTCTTGATGACCTTTATACGATCGCCTTCTCTGAAAGATAGGTCGCCTTGCCCCTCACCAGCAAAGTCATACAGAGCGGTCACGAAGAAACCTTGCGTAGATGGTATTCTTTTTGGTGGGGGTGGAGGCGGCTTCTTTTTGCCAGCCGCAATTGAAGCCATTGTCGAGCCTGAAGGTAATCGATCTCGCCCAAAGTAGTCTCCACGGGGACCTGCTGGAGCATGCATCGCTGGATCTCCTGGTAATGGACTCATGACAGCAAATGAGTTGTAGTTTGGCGTCGCTAGACCCAATGCTGTTTGCGACGGAGCTGATGTTATCCGTGGCCGATCTTGCCTGTAATCTGGAGATGGTGGATCCGATGTTGCACTGATTGCAGGGGAAGGAGGAGGTTTCAATGCATTGGACTGCTGGTTACTTGGCAGGCGTTGCTGAACACCGTTACGAATGTTAAACCCAGTCACCGAGCCATGCGGCTTGTCGTCAAGAGACTGTTGACTCGGTCGACGATGGGTTTGTGACGAAATTCCGTTGCGAATGTTAAGACCCGTGACAGATCCATGAGGCTTCTCTTCGATACGCATGGACATGCGTACAGTCTTCCCACTCGAAATGCAATTCAACCCAGTCTCGATTTCTTTCTGGACCGGCCTGAAATCTTGGTCCCATGTTTGCATAAGCTCTCCAGCAGAAGGCGGTGGATTGGGGAATCCTTCCTCGTCACAGAAGCCGTGGAGCAATGTGTAGTATTGAGCAAGTAGTGTGTTCTGGGTCAGAATCTGAGTTGCGAGAAGATGAGGGAGGATTGAGAAGGCGGCCTGAATTACTGGTGGAAGGGTAGCTTTGAGATGGTCGTCTGCAACTTCATATTCCTTAAAAGTGTCAGTGATGGGGTTTCAATTGCATCAAGGAGTTGATTAGCGTGATTCGATGGTCTGTACACTGGGATGTAGAAGTGCGCCCTACGGAGCACGCATAACATTCAACATACATCTTTTGCTCGCATCAATTCCATCTCAGCCTTCTCCAACGATGCATTGTCCTTCTCCGATCTCTTTGTTTTTTGCCTCCCATTATCAACCCTCTTTTGATACTTTTCAAAGTCAAGCTAAAGTCATCAGCCTCCGTATGCTGCTTATGATTGGATTCATGTCGCACCTTTTTATCTCCCCGTTTTTTGATGACCTTCTTCATGGGCTGAATGCAATCTTTGGCTTCTTGTGCAGGCTTGATAATCCTAGTATCAATCCCCGCAACCTCCTCAAGTAGATCTGTGCGAAGCTCGTCGTAGGCTGTGTGTAGTTTGGTAGTCCTCTCCATAATATGCTGCGGCGTAATCACAGGCTCGTGGCCCGAATACTCTTCATTGGCCCCAATGATGGGCGAATACATTGTTTGGAAGCCGTGGATGAGTCGTTGCTGGGTTCCCAGAATATCCCTCCATGAATCTCGCCATGCCTTAGAGGCATCAACGATCTGTCAAGAATCAGTCAGCCAAGGTTTGATTCCATCCCACTCAAGCTATAAGCATACCTTGGCGAGCATCTTGTCGGCATCTTCGAAGTCCTTCAACAGTACCCCAGCTTGGGATTCATCCGCTGTCCTGGGCAAGAACTTTCCGAAACGCCTTTGCATGGACTGCATGTTGACTGTGATTAGTGAATTGTAAAGAGCGTAATTCCGATCTCATTGGTCCGCGCCCTTAACATTAGATGAAGTAGACTCAACCGACGACCTGCAGATTTAATAGGAAAAGCGTGGTATCGTCAAGCGGCATGTGGTGGATTTGGGGAAGTGTCAACTCTCAGGGCCCGAGGGGCCCAGCTCTATCGCGGCAGATCGACGTCCACGCGCGACCCCAATGCTCCTTTCCTCTTTTGTGGTCTTGACTCGAGTCAGCTTCAACGCGTTTTTTATTGAACACGCAAACCCTCATTTGTGTATATGGCAATTAAGCCTTGGCCTTAGCAGCGTGAAACGATGCGAAACACCATGTGGTTCAGAATCAAACCTCTCGCTAGTTCTACCAGATCTCACGATATTTACCCAAACGTTGTTTTCGTCAATGATACTCAGATCGAATATAAATTGGCCTCTAGCGGTGATTAACCGAGGGATGGACAACCGTAACAGAGCACATCAGACCACGTGCTGAATTATTTGAGATGGTTTGCATGCTGCAGGCTAATCCTATGGCCGGGCCACCGGTCTGAGAAGTAAGACACCTTTTTAAATGACTTATCGCTCAATGTGATCTCTGCGGTTTACGATCCTTTCTCTCCTTCTTTTTCGATGCCAGACCATGCGTCAGCTACTGAACAAAGTAGTGGACGCTCGCACTCGACCTACCTATCTTTGGCAAACATGGGGACTTTACCCTCTAGAATAAATCGAAGAAAAACGACGCCGATTTGGGAGGCAAAATTTCAATAGCCCATAAACACACGAGGTCCTCTACCCACCGAGAGGCGACACTCTATCCCACCCGACAATAATTGGAAGATCGTTTCCTCGTCAACGTTGTTTGGCCAACAAAGAGGATGTGTCACCAAGTTCATCGCACGGAGAAGCTGATAGGAGATATGATAGGTATGCAAGAGGCCTCTCTACGAAAGTATTGACGGATGTAGCACAGTGCGGAGAGCTATGACATCCATCTGAACGTGCGTTCCGCCTGAGAATCTGCATTGGGTGTAAGTTTATGCACCAGCTTGCCGTATACACTGACGGCTTGGCACGCTGCGGGTTGAAACGTCCCGCCACTTGACGGAGTGATCTCCGCAGCCGTCGGGAGATGGCATCTCTGGCCAACGCATCTCCCCTCGTACGCTACAAATGTCATGATCGACACTACCATTCACAAAGAGGTCCAGTCAGGACAATAATAGCCTTCCATTTGGTGGCCAGGGTGGCTAGGGGATCTCACAGATGCGTCAATCTGCAGCGACGTTTTCATTGTCCGAACCTTAAAAGAAAGTATCATCGACATTCCTTGACCGCGCGTTAGTAAGGACCTCATCATTTCACAACCGTAGTTACCGTACCCTCTACTTACGATAACATACCTTACCTTTAACCCATGCATAGCATGTACCCTCATTTAGCCAAGCGTATGATAAGCAGGATTCTTCGAGTTTCAGCTCCAATTTGCATAGCCTATCGCGGAACGAGTATATGTAGAAAAGCGGGTTCCACGACCATGAACTTCGGCGAAAGTATTGAGTCTGACCTATCTGAGCCAGCTCACGATCTCCCAACTCTTCCGCTCTCCTATTCCATACGAACAAATCACAAATGATATCGACCAATTACATCCAATACACGGGTAATGTGTGTTTTATTTATTCTTAAACAATACATCATTTACCACATTGAGATGTCGATCCATCCACCGTTGTTCATGCATGCCATCATCAATCTCGACCACACATGTCGTAAGATGAAAATCCGATGCTCATAAAATCCGATGACTATTGATAAACAGCGGAGCTGGTATCAACAGCCGGGAGCTAGTTGAGTACCGAGATGTCGTTGCTTTGCGCCTGCTCTACTTCCTGGTTGGGAAACCTGCGGTTGAGAAACGCCATAGAAGGTTAGGCCTCGTGTGTCATGACCTAGTCTCACGAGGACTTTGCTTTCTTCCATGCACTGTCACGCCACAGGGGCGCGATATTCTCCGCTCCCCAAGGTCTTAACATGACACAGCTCATTGGATGAAGAAATAGGGTTCCTAATTCGAGCCTTCTATCGCTCGGCAGCCGCTAAATTTAGAGGGTTTCCGTGGGGGAGTCAAGCCCTGAACGATCTTCCCGACTGGGTATCAACCGCCTGCAAGAGCCTCGGAGGTTCTAATTCGTATTGACTTTCAGGAACAGTCTCCAGCGATGAGGCTAACGAATTTTATGTGTCCATTATCTACATAGTATGGCCTGGAAATGTCCGGCACCTCTGCGTTTGTTAAAGTTTCTCCCTTCTTCTACTCTATACCCCCCATTGCCCCTGTCTCATTTCCCCTGTCTCATTTCCCCTGTTCCTGCATCGTTTTATGTTCCTCTCTAGCTTCTACAGTCGGTCGTTGTATCTCTCCTTTGGCGTCGTTCAGGCTTGAATCTCTCACTATTTCGTTCATATCCCAATTACAATGCACCCTCCTTTATTCTGGAGGTCAGTAGTCAGTCTACTGGCCTTATTTACTACTACTTCTTTCTGCATACGATACGATCCAGAGCAAGTGCTGTGGAATCTTAACCAGAATGAGACTGCCACAGATCCCATGAACTACTGGGGCAATTGGGAAAACCACAGTAAGTTACGGTCAATCTGTGCATGATAATTGCTGACCAGATACAGCATTCAATCCGTCGCCAGACAATTGGCGCTTCCCATTCTATACACTTATGCTCGACCGCTTCGTGAACGGCGACCCAAGCAACGACAACATTAACGGTACTGCGTGGGAACACGACCTGACAGGGACCCAGCTAAGACATGGTGGCGATATACAAGGCCTGGTGGACACTCTGGATTATCTGACCGGCATGGGTATCAAAGGTATCTACCTCGCCGGTAGCCCTATGATCAACTTTCCCTGGGGCTCGGACGCTTTTAGCCCTTTAGACTTGACCCTTCTCGACCCTCACTTCGCTACGATCGATATTTGGCGGGAGTGCATAGACGCGATGCACGCTCGCGGGATGTATGTGGTACTGGACAATACCATGGCGACGCTGGGTGATTTGATTGGATTCGAAGGGTTCCTAAATGTCTCTACGCCACTCAACTATCACGAGTACAACGCTCTTTGGAAGACATCCCGAAGATATCATGACTTTGACTTCAATAATACCGAGCTAGACAAATGCCCTACTGAATACCCTAGGTGGTGGGACGATTGTGAGTAGACGTGCATTGCTGTCCGGTACTTGTGCATGAGACCTGACAGTCCTAGACGGCGAGCAAGTCACGGCGAATGGCAGCGAATACCTAATCGGCTGCCGTGACAGTGAATTTGATCAATACGGTGATATCCAGGCGTTCAATATCTACCCTGAAGTAAGTTATGTCTTGTGGAATTGCGCTTCGAAAATTACGTCGCTAATTCCAAGAAGTGGCAGTGAGTAGTACTATATCTCCTTGGCAGAGCTCTTCAAAGGCTTATTTTCTCTGATTGCTTATCTTACTGATGCTCCTCTGGAACGTAGACGACAAATCTCGAAATTTGCTTCAGTCCAGGATCGCCTGCGGGAATGGAATCCTACTGTACGCGAAAAGATTCAACATCTATCTTGCATACAAATACACATGCTTGACATTGATGGTTTTCGAATGGACAAAGGCCAACAGATCACTGTTGACGCCCAAGGAGAGTTTGCAGACTTTATTCGTCAGTGTGCTTCTTCGGTCGGAAAGAAGAACTTTTTCATCCCAGGCGAAATCGTTTCGGGTAATGCCTTTGGTGCGGTCTACCTTGGTCGCGGAAAGGAGCCGTCAATGGTAGGTGGTCATGCTCACTTAGGAAACTGTTGAAGTCTGACCGTGGATAGGCCGTCAATGATACCAATAAAGCTGTCCAGCTGACGACCGACAACGCCAATGACTCGCTCTTCATTCGCGCGAAGGGAAAGAATGCTTTCGATGCCGCATGTTTCCACTACAGCACATATCGGTCTTTGACTAGGTTTCTTGGCATGGATGGTGACCTCGGAGCGAAGGGCGAAACGCCCACAGATTTTGTCGTTGCTTGGAACGCCTTCATCCAGACCAACGATATGATCAACCCCAATACCGGTGTCTTCGACCCGCGACACATGTACGGAGCGCACAATCAGGACAACTTTAGATGGCCTACGATCGTCCAGGGTACGCAGAAACAGATACTTGGCAACTTCATCACCACGATGCTCCTTCCCGGTATCCCCTTACTTGAATGGGGCGAAGAGCAAGCCTACTACGTCCTAGACAGCACGGCCGATAATTATGTCTTCGGCCGTCAACCCATGTCATCCGCCACAGCCTGGCAGGACCATGGCTGCTACACTGTCGGTAATGCGAAGTTCGCTAGCTGGCCTGATGGCAGCTGGGCGGATGGATGCAAAGACGACTGGAATAGTCTTGACCACAGAGACCCTTCGCATCCTATTAGGAACCTGATGACGACAATGTTCGAGATGCGAAATCGATATCCAGTCCTCAATGACGGATGGTACGTCGAGACAATCGCTAAGCAAACCCATCCGATCTACCTGCCAGGCTCTCTCGGTACTGCGACGGAGACAGGTTTGTGGTCTGTCCGACGCTCTGGCTGGCCAAATATTCAGGATTTCACCACGTACGGCCAAAAGGTCCAAGACGTGTGGGAGCTATTCCACAACAACAACACAGAAGTAACATACATCTTCGACTGCAGTAGTAACATCACCGGCTTGCTAGCTCCGTTCGAAAAAGGCACCACCATCAAGAACCTCTTCTCCCCTTATGAGGAGGTAACCTTGGGCTCCGTACCTCAGGCGTTGGAGCTGGACAACTCTACAAAAGTATATGGCTGCCTTGAATCAATGACTCTCCCTGCCTATGGGTTCAAGGCTTTTGTTCCCGTCGACAAATGGTTGAGGCCGTCCCCTGTCATTACCAACTTTAACCCTGGCCACGACGCCCGTGTTATCTCCAACACTAGCGATGGCGAGCAACAGAATATTACCATCGAGATCTTCTTTTCCGACGAGATGGATTGTGATGAGATGCAAAAGGCAATCACCATTACGTCGACCACGGAGGATGGCTCAGTACCATTCTTCGGCAACACAGCATGTCAAACAGTCAACGATACCACTACCAGAGTATCCGAATACACGGGTCCAGTAACAAATCAGATACCAGGGATGTGGAAATTTAGTGGGACTTTAGTGAATGTCTCTGATGGCATTCACTCCGTGAACGTAGCGAATACCACGAATCAAGAGGGCATTGCTTCGACGAACGCGTTCAATCATTTCCTCCTCCGTGTGGGTCAGGCCGGCAACCCTATGGTCTTTCCGCGAAGTGCAAATTACTCCAATTCCTTACTTTTCGAAAACGCCGATAAGTCCCTGTACATATCACACAAGGCCGCTGGCGCAGACAAGTACCGCTATTCTACCAACTGGGGCTCCAGCTGGAGCGACTGGGGTGCGTACACTGGAGGCAATACAACTATCCCAATCCAAGACTGGTCTGGAACTAAAGCACAAGAATGGACGGGAAAACATGTTCAAGTCGAGTATTGGAGCCAAAAGACCGGGAGCTCAAATCATGCACAACAGGGTGACCTTGCTGGGACCAGTGATGGCCCGCGTCGCTGGCCTCATGTTTTCATACATGGAAGCTTCAACGAATACGGATACGATTCTGGCCTTCCTCAAATAATGAGACAAAATGACAGCGGTATTTGGCAGTACGACTTCATGACCGAGTGGCCCTCCGAATTCCAGTGTAATGTTTGGGGCTCGAACCCCAGCGGTGTACCAGATCTCACCCAAGCATTTGGCGATGTCGACAATGATGGCGTTCTCGATCGGCTTGCTCCAGTCTCCCTGCTGAAGGACGTCGTCACCATCAACGCCTATCCACCGTTTCCACACCTCGCATACCACATCGATGTGAACGACGCCAATTTGCGCTATTACATGACGCCGATTGGTTCGAGATACAGACAAGCGGCAATCTACGCTTTGCTTCTCGTAATTCCTATATTGACAGGATGCATTGGTATATGGGTGTATCTCTGGGTCTTCTACGACGTCAAGTTCAACAAAATTGGAAGGAGCGCCAAGTATACCGTCTTGCCAATTGTGGTGAAGGAGAAGCTTCACCTTCATAGTATGAAAGAGAAGCTACATCTCGAACGTTGGCTTCCAAACAAGTCTTCGGCACTCCTTGAGAAGATGGAACGCACCCAATCAAACCTCATGGTCAATGCCAATCGCAAGACGATTTTGATCGCAACAATGGAGTATGACATCGACGACTGGGAGATCAAAATAAAGATTGGTGGCTTAGGAGTCATGGCACAGACCATGAGCAAACATCTTGATCATCTAGATTTGATCTGGGTAGTCCCATGCGTAAGCGGCATACATTACCCTACTGATCAACGCGCCAAGCCAATCACGATCAAAGTCCTCGATTCGGAATACACGGTCCAGGTCCAATATCATCACCTAAGAAACATCACCTACGTGCTGCTCGATGCGCCAGTCTTCCGCCAGCAGACGAAAGAAGATCCCTATCCTGCCAGAATGGATGACATGGACAGCGCTGTGTATTACTCAGCCTGGAACTCGTGTATTGCAGAAGTAATGAGACGCTTTCCCATCGATCTTTACCATATCAACGACTATCATGGAGCTGTCGCTCCCCTTCACCTGCTACCACGTGTTATACCTTGTTGCCTTTCGCTGCACAATGCTGAGTTCCAAGGCTTATGGCCCATGCGGACACCATCCGAATTCGAAGAGGTCTGCAAAATCTACAATCTGAAGCCACAGGCTGTCAGTGACTACGTCCAGTTTGGCGAGGTCTTCAACCTTCTTCACGCGGGCGCCAGCTACCTCCGCGTATGGCAGAAGGGTTATGGCGCTGCAGGTGTTTCCGCCAAATACGGAAAGCGATCTTTTGCCAGATACCCCATATTGTGGGGCCTCAACAAGGTGGGTAGCCTGCCGAATCCAGACCCTACTGATACCGAAGGTTGGGACAAGCAGCTTCCAAAGTTGAAGGACATCACTGTCGACGAGGACTTTGAAGCCAACAGAGGCGATCTTAAGCGGCAAGCCCAAGAGTGGGCAAGCCTTAAGACAGACCCTGACGCTGAGCTGTTCGTATTTGTTGGTCGTTGGAGCATGCAGAAGGGGGTAGATCTTATCGCCGACGTCTTTCCAGCCATCCTCGAGGAGCACTCGAATGTGCAGCTGATATGCGTTGGCCCAGTCATTGATTTGTATGGGAGGTTTGCCGCTGTCAAATTAGTCCGACTAATGCAGCTGTACCCTGACCGAGTGTGTTCAAAGCCGGAGTTCACTGCTCTGCCACCCTATATCTTCAGCGGTGCCGAATTTGCACTCATCCCTTCCCGTGACGAGCCGTTTGGGCTGGTAGCTGTCGAATTTGGGAGGAAGGGTGCTCTTGGTGTTGGTGCAAGAGTCGGAGGTCTTGGGAATATGCCTGGGTAAGCCTCTCCCCATCATCCACATTATCTGCGCTCTACTGATCAACATTACTCCAGATGGTGGTTCACCATCGAGTCAACAACCAGCAAGCATTTGATCAGCCAATTCAAGATAGCGATCAAAGCTGCCATAGCATCAAAGCCTAGCGTACGAGCAACAATGAGAGCACGAGCAGCGAAGCAGCGCTTCCCAATCGCACAATGGAAGGAGGACTTGAGCGTCATGCAGGACACAGCAATCAAGCTAAGCCAAAAGCAGGCTTTCAAGCAGAGGGCTAGGGCCTCCAAGTTCTCGGCCATCGGCTTGGGCATTGCAACACCATCTCGGTTCTGGAGTGGACAATCGAGTCTACCTGGCACTGTACCTGTCAGTGCTCTCCCAAGCGCAGTACCTACTGCAGCCAATACTGCACCAAATACCGCGCCGCCAAGTGGACGCTCTACGCGTCAGCATAGTCCTACTGGAGAAGCATCCACTCGAAGAACCATTCTTTCACTTGGTCTCCGAACGGGACCCGGCCACGCTGCTCCTGAGCGAGAAGGACGACAGCGCAAACGGCTTACAAAATCACACCCGACTTCCAGAGCAAATTCGACAAGCGGCGCAGACTCCACTCCGGGGAGTCGTAACAATAGCCCAATGCGACGCTTCAAGCGGAAGAGCAAGAGCAAGATTCGTGAGAGTGCTATGCACACGACTTCTGACGATATACCTCCTATCCCCACCGTCCCTGCATCTGAGCAAGTAAATGCTCCAAAGATGTCGAGGTTCACAGAGGTTGCGGACAACAATGATTTCGAGAGCAACAACGCAAGCCAAGGAGACGTGCGGAGATTGAGATTCAACGACGACAGTATCCAGGAGATCTCCCGAGGACTACATGTGAGCGGAGATAGCGTGGATGACTCTGTCGTCGATGAGTACATTCTTAGTCCCGAGCAACAGGCCGAAGGTATCGAACATCGCAGAGCGGTCGCCGGCCGACTTTCCTTGATGGCCCAGAGTGGCGGTAGTGCAGACGCTGGACCATCTCTCTCTCACTTAGTCCGAGACAACTCTTCAGGTTCCATCTCATCAATATCTGAGACGCCAGTAGCCCGTGATAGGCTGCTCAGCTCAGGTGCCAATACCCCTTCCCCAGAAGAAGAACCAATTACAGCACCTGCGGCAGCGTACTTGAATCTTGACACAGTCTTGCAAGGCAAGAAAGACTACAAGCTGCAGAGCGTAGAACCCTTCTTTACCGACCCAACAGGATTATATCAAGATGCCTTCGAGAAGAAGCTCGAGAAACTTGACGGAAAGTCGTCTGAGGGCCCGCTGTGCGTTGAGGAGTACCTGACTGCTAGCGAAAAGGACTGGTTCAACCGCTTTCGAAACGTTAAGATGGGCAAATCTGCTGCATCGACGCCAGCTTCGTCTGTCTTCCGACTTCCACTTACAAGGCGCAATTCGACTAGCTCGGCATCAAGTGGTACTCCTGAAACCATGGCTATCAATGAAGCGGGATACAACCGAGCAGACCAGTACTTGCTGAACGATGACTACAAACCACCTACCGGCGTGAGAAGAGTCATGATGAGGAGGATTGGCCAGTGGCCGCTTTACTCTTTCTTGCTTGCATTTGTAAGCTACTCTTTCAGCATGTCGAATGAGCGTCGCTAACGTACCTACAGGGCCAAATCATAGCAGCAAATTCATACCAAATCACCCTCCTCACCGGTGCAGTCGGCCAAGCAGCAGAAAAGCTCTATATTATCGCCTCAATATATCTCCTCTCTTCGATCGTATGGTGGGCTGTGTTCCGTACCTGTAAGTCAGTCTACGTCCTTGCGACTCCCTTTGCCTGCTATGGACTCGCCTTCTTCCTTCTGGGCATGGCTCCTTATGCCAGGACGGACTATGGTCGAGGCTGGGTACAAAATGTTGCGACTGCGTTCTATGCTATCGCCTCTGCTAGTGGTGCATTTTTCTTCGCTTTGAACTTCGGCAGTGAAGGTAACTACCCCCACGCAACGAGAATTAGCCGTCGAATGCTGACAGCTCTCCAGGAAGCGTTCCAGTAGCAACCTGGTCCTTCCGCGCCTGCGTCATCCAAGGCTCCCAACAACTATACGTCGTCGCCCTCTGGTTCTGGGGCTCCCAGCTCACCGCCCTAAACCTAAACGGCGTCCTCCAATCCAACCTGGTCACCTACGGTCCCGTCCTCACAGCTATCACCCTCCCCCTCGCTCTCCTTCTCTGGGCCATCGGTCTAACCCTCTACCTTGGCCTCCCACCCTACTACCGCCAAGCCCCCGGCCGCATCCCTTCCTTCTACCGCTCCCTCACTCGCCGCAAAATCGTTCTCTGGTTCTTCGTCACTGTTATAATCCAAAATTACTTCCTCTCCGCCCCTTATGGAAGAAATTGGCGCTATCTCTTCTCCTCCCAGCACGCGCCCGCGTGGACGATCTGGCTGTTAGTCCTTGCGTTCTTCATAGGCGTATGGGCCGCTATTCTGTATTGCTTCTCAACCCTCAGCAAGCGCCACAGCTGGATCCTCCCCATCTTCGCCATCTCACTGGGAGCGCCGAGGTGGTGTCAAATGCTCTGGGGCACCTCCGGTATGGGGAGTTGGGTACCATGGGCCGGCTCACCCCTAGCTGGCGCACTTGTCGGCCGCTCGTTGTGGCTTTGGTTGGGGGTCCTGGATGCTGTTCAAGGAGTCGGTTTCGGTATGATACTCCTACAGACACTGACGCGTTTCCACGTTGTTTTTGCGCTTGTTTGTGCGCAAGTGCTTGGCAGCCTTACAACTATTGTGGCTAGGGCGACGAGTCCGGACGGAAATGGGCCGGGCACTGTTTTTCCTAATCTTGCGATGAGCCTTGATGGTTTGCGAGCGCCGGCGTTCTGGATTGCGGTGATACTTCAGGTTGTTGTTTGTATAGGGTTCGCGAGATGGTTTCGGGGAGAGCAGTTGACGAAGCCTTGATTGTGGTGCGAGATGGGATAGGTTTGGGAGGAGGGACATAAAAAAGCTTGATTTCTAACGGGGAAAATTCTATATGGGAGATCAATTGCTCTGGTGCATGTTTTGATTCTTGAGCGACAGACGCACATGGGCGATACCCCTAAGATATAAATTAGCTTCACAGTGTATAATAGATAGGTATATATATATGGGCGATGACATTTAGACATACGTCAGCTTCATAGCTACTAACAAGTACATTGAATGTACTCTTCCTTGAAAGCCAATACCAATTACTGCAATAATCGATGTAAAACAATAACGTGTGATATGACTTCGGAGTATGACCCCAAGCGATGGAGTAAGACTTGGAACTGATGGCCAGGGATGAATTACCCGTGATTCTGGCTCTGCGATCGACTAAGAACTTGGCAAAAAATTGTTTTCCAGGAGGCGATACAAAGAGTCATAGTGCAAGATTCGATAGCTTTGTATTACAGCGGGGCTCATTCGTGGTTCTTCGCAACAATACCTAACGTCTAGCTAGAGTCGTTATCGCTACTACACCATAAGAACCGCTGTCCTATGCAAAGATCCAGTCTTTCATGCGAAAAGCATCCCGCGCCTATAGCTATAGATAATACCTCATAACAGGCGGCCCTAGCTACCTACATACATTCCTCATTAGTAATCTGTTTCCAATAGATCTTCGAATTGTCCCACCCTGGAGAATGATTGATGTCGAAATGCCCAGGGACCTGTAAATTCCCATCAGCCTATCCAAAAACCCATGAACATTCAGCGCGATTTACCTCGTCACAATTCGGGCACTGGTTCGTAATCGCAACCTTGATCTGCGAGGGTCCATCTTGCTCAATCCGCCCAGTGGGAACTCTGTGATAATTGTCAATTGCCTGGCCGCTTTTCATTGCACAAAAGCATATGAGTAAGCCAGCGCGCTCGGTGCTCACGGGCAATTAGGAACAGAACCATCGGGAGGACAGTATGGCATCCCTGACGAAATGATACTGTAGCAAGTCCCACAAGCCGCACAGTCATCTGAGCCGGCGTTGAGGATTGAATTGACGGCGGTCGAATTGATGGCGCCGGCGAAGACCCCAACAGGTATTTGGGTGGGACCGGAGGTGCTGGGGAATGGATTGGCCATTGGGCAGACGTTTGTGCAGATGCTTTGTTGCCCTGGGGGCTCGCTGTCTCGCTGGTGGGAAAGTGGGGTTAGTGGTTTTTATTTGAGTGAGGGAAAGGGAGAGGGGAAAGTACTGTTGCGAAGCCGACTCGATAGCCATTGGGGATGTCAGGGTTGGGGGCAATGACTTGGGCTGTTGTGAGAAAGGAGAGATTGGATAGGGACAGAGTTGCTAGAAGGGAGAGGTTGATCATGATGAATGGTGTTCGAGGTGTGATGTTTGAGTTGCGATTTGCAGTGCTGATGCTGGAGTTGCTTGGAAATCTGAAGGTAGAGAATGAGGCCTACCACGACCGTACTTATAGTCATTTGCTCTGGGAGGGATTCGTTTCATCCATCGAGGTACGAGGAGTCCTCTGCACTCCCAGCTGTGGATTCCTTCCCATTTCGTCTCGAGCACAGCCCCCATAAATTCGATGCGTGTGCTGATAATAGGGACGATGTCATTGGTCCATTCTCTCTTCTCCATCCACAAACATGGACAGATTAAACAGTATCCTACGTCGTCGAAACTGAGCATCATACACATACAAGACGCAGTCTGTTTCGACGTCAGCGAAACTCATCCTCACAATTGAAGCGGCTCCAATACAGGCATACTGCGCAGTGTGTGGCTGTTACATCAGATGTCACGTGAAATGGGGGCTCGTGTGCCATGTCACTGACGAGGATGATATCCTTTGTAGCATTCCGAAGAGGACTTGGAGCTGACACTGCTCCAGTGGAGCCACTTCAGACTTTCGGGATCTTTCGGACTGTTGGGACCTGAGACCCTTGCGTGCAAGACTGGTGGATGATCGCACAGGTATGAAGTTTCAAGGAAGGCCATGCTTCAAGATTGAAGCCGTACCAATGGAGACATCTTCTGTGATATATGGTCGGTAAATCTGTGTCACGTGCGACGCGGGATCTTTTACTATGTCTCAAGCTGGGGCAATGCTTGCCTAGGCGTGCCATTGAGGATTCGGAGCTGATGGGGCTTCAATACTCCAGAAGTCTCAAAGGTTGGACCCCAATAATGTCGACGCTATGGAAGCGCCGTTTACGGAATATAAAGATCGTTTTGTGGGTTCTCATTAGGACATGAGGTAGAAATCTTTGGTCCGGTAAGCCCCTTCGAGCAACTTATCGAGAACAAATGGTATACTTACATCCAGAATCCCAGTCGGGCCTTGGCATATCTCTTCGACCTCAGTATTCGGGATCACACCATTTGCGCACAGTCGCCTGATGCCTGTTGATAACACGGGACGTCTGGGGAAATCCATTGAAGCCTCCGAACTCTGACACAAGCGCATACTGCCGTATCAAAACACAACAATCGAACCTTCCCGTGCACCCGTCTGGGAGTAGCTTGACTATTGTTGGCTAGGAGCGGGCTGAGACCCCTTAAATCGCACTCTCTGACAACGAGGACTGTACCCGCTTTATACGAAACCGGGAGGATAGTCATAGAGACCCACCAGGAACGTGATTACCTTCTTCAATTTCCTATCTTCGTTTCCTCAGTTGCGTTCAGACTCTCACGGTACTTGGGCCATGCTGACATCTCGATGGCTTCGCCTTTCCAGTGCCTGGTCGACATCGTACTCATAAAGCGAGTTTTGGCGCCTGCCGTGAACTCTAGCGCTAAGTTCATTGCATGGCTGAGGTTACGATGAGAGCGGGTGAGGCTCCTGAGCGGTCGAGTTACCTTGTCATTGAGCTTCCTGGCGCACATCAGTTTTTCCAAGGCTTCGAGATTCGCTTTTGATCCACAGCATTAGCGTGGTCGTGGTCACGGAGTGACATTTTCTGCCTCCCCCTATGTATTTTACACTTCGCATAAATATTGACGCTAGATGTGATGGTCTTTGCACTTTTACTGCCTATCGGCTCCTTCTTGCTTCTGTCATGATTTTCAATACCCTCCCCCTAAGATTAAAGGTTCTAGTCGACTCTGGGGTAAAGTGACTGCTGTCTAGGACCATCATGCTCCCACTGACTTAACAAGGATAGACTAGCGGACAAACCCCCTTTACTTATCGAGACAAAGAGTCGTATTTTGATGCAGGTGATGCCCGTTGCTGGAGGTAGGCTAGGTTGAAGGCTGGGACGTGCCGTGTGAATAGCGTTCTGTTTGAGCCACAAAAGCGGTTGGCCAGTAATACTCGATATTAAACACCAGCGCAGGCGCGAGACGAGTGGTAGGAGCAGAGTATAGGGTAAGACAGAGGTCTTTGGCAACTTAGTAATTCAATATATGAATACAAACAGATCAGCATGTCTGTTATCCTCTTTAAGCCTCTGCATCTCGATACGAGCACGTCGCCATCTCATTTCCATTGCTCCAGTGATGCCAAGGCTGTCTACGAACCGGATCTTTATTTTCGACAACACTTAGCGTTTCGAAACGCTGGAGTTTATGCAGGAGATGTCAAGCCGCTATTCTGGAGTCTTCAATTTGGTGACCCAGCAATTGCCACGGAGTTGTTACTTACAAAGCGGCCAGTCAGCTAGACATGGCAGTCCAAGATTTGGTCGGCGGCTTTCGGTTGGCAGTAGTCCTTAGTGGGCTCATCGTTGACTGGTTGACTTGTGGATCTTAAACGAGACTCTCAGTCGTCACTGCCGCTGTCACTGTGCCCACTTCCATTCTCATGACCATTAGGCGTAGACTCATCCCTATCCCCATTCTCCACCAAGTCGTCCTCATCATCATCAAGCCCATCCAGCTCCTCGCCCAGGGAACTCTCCCTCACCTCCAGCACCCCCAAGTCTTCCAGTATGGTCCTCTGCGGCAATTTCCTCAAACTAGTGCCACACACCCGATCTTTGGTCAACAGATCATCTACGAATTGATCCATGTATGTCAAAGCATATGTCCCATCCCTAGTCCTCCTCCTCAGCTTCCGATAATCCGCCAACAGCGGCTCCAGCGTCATAAACACATCCTTGGCCTCAAACGTCAACCGCACGTAGAACGCCGCCAGCGCACTCAAGTACTTGAACTCCGTCTGGTGTAGGTATTCCAGCACAATGTCCCTCTCCGGCATCAGTTGTAGAAGCTTCATAGCTAAGCACAGAAAGGGCGAAGGCTTCTGCTGGCCGTAGGTGCCGGCGATGAAGCCCATATCAGCGGCGCGGTCACAAAGCGTAGCTTCATTTATGGCGAAGCATTGCTCTTGCCAGTAGTAACAGGTGATGATGCGGTCTCGGATGGGCTTCTCGAGGAGGTTGACAGGGTTTTGGTTGTGAATCTGGGGGCCGGTGTAACCGCGATTGTCAAAGAGGCGGCGGGCGTCGGCGGCGTGGGACATGTTGGGAAGAGGTAGGTCGAAGGCAAAGGTGTTGGGAAGCTGGATTGAAGGTGGACTTTGGAAAGCGATACGGAGCGAATTGTGCTAGACTATATTAGGGTCTGAAATATTACGGGTCCAACATGGAAAGTCACCGGGCCATACACGCCAGATCACTTTTCCTTCACCTTTATCTTCTTTTCAATATCACTAACTTTTTTCGAAACTAGAGCGTGGTGTTGCACATGTTCAGCTCTAGAGACTAGCTTGAATAGATAATTACCGTCGAAGTAGCCCCTTTTATGAAATTTTGAGGTTGCTAAATTCGTCGATGAAAACACCATTGGCCAACATTTGGAGCGGGATGTTGCAAGGAAAGTGACTTGAACATAAAAGTCCGAAAAGAACAGTCAATTTTAAGCTACCGACCTCGCGGAAATCGACATAACTCAGCAGCGATGAGGTTTGGGTCAAAGCAGTGTACGACAAAGCTATAGGAAACAAATTAATCTACATATTCAGTCGCGACCTCGAGCTTGTCGAAGTATCTTTTGTCGTTCTGAACTTGATTGAAGTTGGAGATTAATATTTTTCCTCCGCTAGCGCCGGGCAAAAACTCATTGTTGGATCCATAGTATAGAAATTCCAATAAAGCTAGCGCAATATAATTGATAGATATCTAGCGATGAAAATCCTCTAAGCCTTCTCGGCCTTCAACAAGCCCTCCTTCATGTCTCATCTAATATACAAACCCCTCCTCGCTGCCTTTTTCCTTTCCATACATACGAAAGATGATATAGCTAATGCAGCTCCGCATACACAAGGTGCGCTACATGCCACGTTGTTAAAATGCCTTTACTAGCTGGGCTGCTGAATAATTGAGTAAACGGCGCTGCCGTGACTTGACCACACCAGATTTGACCACATCGTCTACTGGTCGGGTTTTGCGTTTCATCATTTCATGCTCTTTGATTCTGCCGGTCTGTCTCGAATCTATAAACTCGAATGAGTCATTAGTCCCGAAACGATGCGCGAAACTTTAGGATGTCAGGGTTGAAAGATGCACCAAGCTTTCTAATGCAACGCTGGGGCTTATTGAACCGCTCGTGCCGCACTCACATTATCTCTGGCGATTTACCAATCGTGAAGTCGCAGATCCGCGACTCCATTGGCAGCGGAAGGATTGTGCGGGGGTGCCTTGTCGGCAGAGACCAACCAAGGTCCCATTCGCGACGTCGCGCCAGCGTCACCAGTATCCGACAAAAGTACCTAATATAGGCCACTCTTCCATGCTCTCGGTACTTCTGGTCCAAACCCCACTCTACCAATACCAAGTCTCCAGCGCTCGATTATGTCCAAGATGAACCTAATTGGCTTTCTGCTCGCACTCTTCATCCACATTTTCCAAACCACATCTCTCGCCCTCAACAACCCCACCCCGAACCTCCTCCTCCTCCCAGCCCAACCCCTCAAAAACCTAACCTCCCCCTTCCCCCTCACCACCTCCCTCACAGCCAACGACCACATCACCTGTGCCCATGTCGATACCCCTATCGGCCTCCACCCCACCTACTGCAGCACCGCTATCAACATAATCTGCCAAAAACTCACCGAAAATGACCCCAGAATCCTCGCTCGCGACAAATGGGTCTGGACCGAATTGCCTGGTTGTGCGTTAGGCTACTATTTACCTTCCGAGACGAGTCCGATGTTGATCCCATCGAGCGCAGAGTGTGAGGTGGGAATCTTTTTGGAAATGGTGGAGAAGTGTGCGTATGACTCGAGGTTCAATGTCGGGAGTATTAATGTGGCGGAGCTGCCGAGTGCGGAGGGGAAGGGGACGGCGCAGACGGGCGGGGATGGGGTATTGAGGTATGCGTTGGCGCCACTGGCGTTGGATAATTTTGGGTGAGGTGTAAGGGGCAATGGTTGGGAATGATGGAGTGTATCAGGCGGAGGGTGAGGAACTCAATTGGAGCAGCGGTAGGCGGATACAGGGTGTTGGGGGCGGAAAATCCTCGGAGGGGACTTCTTTGAAGTGGATCGATTGTTTCAGCCATTCTTGCAACGCTAAAGATCCAGTTCGGTCGTGGAGCTGCAAATATCTCGATAGAAATACATGCTTCAGAGAGGTGAAAGCTCAGAGGATGCCATGCTACCATTCTATTTCTTTTCCTTACGGGTACAGAGTAGCTCATCTCCTGGTCTTATGGGTCTTTACTCAGACATAGCTATCCATCACGAGCTCAAGAGTAAATAACTGCACATCGGCCTCTGTCAGTCTCACAGCAAGGCGCCCCATCAATTGTCTCCAAGAAGATATCGAAGCTGTCTAGAAGGTCTCGCTTAATAGTCATGACTCGGTCAATATCTCCAGCTTCCTTCTATTGAAATGTAGCTCTGATGTTAGACACCTTTCTCTCTTGGCCTTCCGGAACTCATACGGCAACCACGGAGCCGAAGAGTGACGTAATCGTCATGCACGAGCGTAGCTTAAGTGGAACGTGATCTGCTAAATTAAGGGCGACTCTTTCTGTTGTGTGGTCCTTTTTATACGGTATTAAGCCTGGCGTGGAGGTGGAAAAGAATTCTTCGAGTGCTGAAGGCCTAGAGTTCCCTGGGAATTGTGGATGAAGATTCAGAGAAGCGTTGGCAGGAGTTTGCAGCGTTGTCCGCTTGCTGCTCGTATGTTGTCGATGGCAGCGTGGAAGTGGGAAGGTGCGCGTTGAAAGCTGGAGACCCTTGGTAGCGGGAAATTCGTCCGCTATGTGCCCGAATAATAGAGAATGCGGTAGACCTCCCCACTGTTTCGAAAGGCCGTCCTTGAACATTGTTTTCTTCGTGCGAGTCCACGTCATCCTACTTGCGCTTAGTGGAGTATGAAGTAAGCGATCTACTGGACGAGAAATTCTCCTGGTGACAGTCCTGGTTTTGCTGGGCATTTGCTCGATTATCCCAATTGATCACGCGTCATTGATTCCTGGAAAGCCGAGCCTACGATTCGGGAGTCTTATTCTTGGTAATAGAGTCCGCGAAATACTGATTGTCCTTCTTGATTGCAACGTTGTCTAAGAGCTGCGAATTTCGGGACGCCTCTCTGGTCTTCAGTCTGTATGATTGCGATGTGCTCCTTAGAGCTCGCATCTTCCAATTCTGTGGTCCATGTGTCGTTGGAGTAGCCTTGAGGGTATTAGCTTGCAACAAGGACCTTGTAATGTTGGTGCTTCTCCCTCACTTACATCTTCATGAGGTAGACGAAGACATTGAGCCCGAGAATCGTCGGTGGTTGCAGGATCGCGAGGGGATGGACTTTCGATTGGGGACTGTCCTTCCATTCTGGCCCTTGATCAAGTTCAGACAGAAAGTCCGCGTGAGTTGAGGAGAAATGAATGATCAATACTTTAAGGGCGGAAGGGGGTTTTCGGCGATCATCCTGGGAGAAACCCCGAAGTATCGTCGCGCTACGGTGTTACGGTGGCAACAGTATCGCCAGGGATAAATAGTAGAACTAGCGTTTTATAAAACCGTATAATAAATATTTCCTAAGTTATTTTCGCGCAGTCTAAATATTATCTATATTATAGAATCTATAGAAAATATCTCGTTTACTAAGGTAAATTCTAAACGGCGAGATTACTATTTTAGGAGATTATTAAAATAAAGTTTTAACGGATAGTAGTTTTACCTACCGATATTCTACTATTATATATTTCTTACGTTATAGAATTCTATTAATATAATAGGCTCTCGAGAGAATATAGAGTATATAAGAACTTAAATAATAAAATATACTAAAAGTCTATAAAAATATTTTCTATAAATAAAGATTTTATTAGGTAAAAATACTATTAAGAGAGACCTTATATAAATTTTCACTATATAATATTTCTAGGTAGTATAATTTATATTAATAAGAATTTATAGATAAAATAGAAATAAATAATAATAATTCGAATTTTTACTAGCTAGCTTTACTTATATTAAAAATAATAAATTCTTATTTAAGATCCTTTATCCTATACTATATTTATAAATTATTATTTTAATACCTTTTTATCTAATCCCTTTATTATTAAAGGAGTATAGTATTTAATATAATTATATAGCGAATTTCAACCCTAATTAAAGCCCTAAAATAGAAATTAGTAATATTAAATATAAGAAGGAGGGAAGATATCGCTATAAAAAAAACTAGATTTATAAAGAGCCGGAGGCCCTAATTAAATATAGGAGGAAAATACTAAAATAAATAATAATACTATAACGAATAATATAGGAAAGGACGGTCGAGATTATATATTATAAAACGGGGAGGACTAGTATAATCCTAGAAACTAATTAATTTTATATTTAAAAAATCTAGGTATTAAATATACGTTCCTTAATCCTTCTCTTAATTCTCGTTACGTTTAATTAATACGCGCTCGCTCCGTTATAGCCCTACTCCCCTTCGTTAATATAATTCTTCTTTTTTACTAGATCGTATAATTTATTTCTTCGAGTATTTATATAAAACTATTATTTCTTTTTATACTTTATTATAAATTAGTGACTCGTATTTTCCCTATTACCCGATCGAGAGTATAATATACGTAATAATTAAATAATAGTTACGGTTTATAGATTTTAATTATTCTAGTATATATTATAACTTTATTATATAATAGTAATAAGATAAAAGTCTAAAAATTTTTAGTATATTTATAAACTAAAATACTTTACTCTTTTCTTTCTCTACTTTTTCTACTATTTCTTTATCTTATAAATCAGCGATCGAATTAATACTAAATAGGATCGAATTGAAGACTTAACTCCTTCTTCGCTCTCTCCCTTCTTCACCGCCTCTACTACCTCTATATCTTTCGAATTAACCATCGAAATAATACTAGATATAATTAAAAGACTTAACTCTTTATTTACTCGAAACTACCGAGTCGGTTACTTTAGCTGAAATCTTTATTAATAATAAAAATATTCGAGTATTTAAGGCCTTATATATCGCCTCTATCTATCTTTTATCCTAAAATAAGACTTTACTACTAAAATTCTATAACCGGAAATCCTATAATATATTTATATTAACTATTAAAATTTATTAATCCATTATTTATTTATTAACGTTCTAGGTTTTAACGTAGCGCCGAGCTCTATAACTTTATATCGATAACTTTACTTACTCTTTATATTCCTCCTCCGATCAAACCCTCGATCTATATAAAAATTAGTAGCTTTACCGCTAGCCTAAATTCCTAGGTATATAATTAATCCTTATCGCTATCCTATCCTCCTCTTATTTAAATTCGCGATACCTCCGAGTCTTAGAATATTAATATCCCTAAAGTAATTAACTAAAATCTTATTATAAACCTTATATTATTATCTCTACCGTTAAGAGTATCGAATTAAATATTACTTTTTTTAATATTATCGCCGAAGCTAGTATTATAAAGTAACGTAATATAAGAAATTTAATAAAAGCGAGTAAAAGGAGTTAAAATCCTAAAAATAAAAATATATAATAAAATATTAAAAAACGATATAGAGATTTTAAAGAAGGGAAGAAAAATACGAAGAAATTATAAATTTAAAATAAAATAAAATAAAATAATTATAAAGAACGAAGGAGGGAAGAATATAAATTAACGAAAAAAGATAATATCGGAGAAAGAGATAAGGAATTAAGATAAAAAGATATAAAAATAAAACGAGTAAATAGGTAATTAAGGCGATTAGGTAGAGAAAAAAAGCGAGTAAATAAATAATCGGGGCAAGTAGGCGGAGAAGGAGGGCGAATAAATAAATAATTAAAGTAAGTAAATAAAAAAGGAGGGCGAGTAGGTAAATAATCGGGGCGAGTAAATATAGCGTCGAGATATAATCTTAGGGTCGCTAACGAAGAGGGTAATTAAAAATAAAAAAGATATTATTCGAATACTATAAAAATCGTAATTAGATTAATTAAACTATATAGATTAATATAGCGGATAGCTATTATTAAGCCCTCTCTTAATATTTTAATAATATAATAACTAGTAGCTTCGATAAATAAAGTCTTAAAAGAATATATATAAATAACTTATTACCTAGGGTTCTCGAGGATACGGGTTCTTTAAATATATATTTTCATTAATAATTATATACGAGCTTTAGTAATAATAATAGACCTATAAATTTAATTAACGGCCCTCGAAATTAGGTAATAATATATTATATTAATATAAAGTAAAGATCTTAGATATTATATAGTATATATATTTAAACTAAAATAAAAACTTAAATAGAAATAACGACTAGGTTAAAGACTAGTTATAGAGGAAATTTTTTAATTTAGAATATACGCCTAATTCTTAATATATTAAGACTACGTTTTATATATTACTCTAAATCTATTTTATATATCCTAGATATTTAATACTATAAGAATTATATATTTTAATTATAAAGTAATATTTTCTAATTATCGTTATTAGTTTTTCCTAGCCTAGTCGGTACTAACTAAACTCGTTTTATAGATATATTTAATATACTAATAATCCGCCTCTCCTCCGTAAACTCTATTAGCGGAAGTCTTAGAATCTTATCCTCTTCGCTACTATTAATAAATTATAGCCGCCGAACTCTAAAGAAGATTCTCCTTTTAATATTATAATCGAAATAATATGAAAATATTTATAATATTTACGAGTAAAATTAATCTATAAAATAAACTCTTTATATTTTAATAAAATCTCTACGATTAATAGAAATACGAGTTATATATAAACTAAGATATCTAGTTAACTAATCTCGAGGATAGGTATTTCTATATTAATTACTTATAAATCCTAAAAACTGAATTAATTAAACTATATAAGCGTTTTTAAGTCAAGAGAGTATATATTATATTTATATTATATTATAGCGTCCTAGAGCTCTTTAAAGAATTAATTTATAATAAAAATCTAACTTATTTTTATTAATAGGCCCTAGCTTTTAATAATATTTATTAATAATTTTTTATATATAAGCGGGTTAATATAAGTACCGCTCCCGATATATTATTAGAATTTATCTTTACTATCTTCTATCTACGGGATTCTAGTCGAAGGGATAATATTTTAAAATAATATTAAATAACGTTATTAAAGAATTTAAAGTATATTTAATAACTAAAGGTCGGTCGTATTAAAAACTCCCTTAAACGTAAATCTAATAATATTTTTAATATATAATTTAATTAATAGCTATCGTTCGACTTTTCGATAATTAATAGAGAGAACTATAGCCTTAAAAAACCTACTCGAGATTATATTTAATAAATTATATAAGATATTTAAAGAAGAGAAAGATATAAATATATTTATATATCTACTCCCCTAGTAAAGTATTAATATTCTAGAGTAACCCATACTCTAATATTAATATATCGAAATATAATATTATATAAATATTAGGTAATACTACTATTTTATCCTTAACGACGGCTTTTATCGATAGTAACTTAAGAGGTATACGTCCGGTACTAAAGATATAGAATATACTTTGATTTACCTAACTCATTACTATATTAAATTAGACTTCGGATTCGGATAGAATTAATATTACTCTACTTCTTTTTATATTCTTTAATTTAGTTTATTTAGCTTTTTTATTAACTACGCCTACTATAATATTTATTATAGTTTAGAAGCTACGCCTAGTATTTAATATCGTAATAATTAATAAAGCTCGGTTTTATATACTTAAAAAAATAAAGACTATAAAATTATTAGATTTAATAATTTAAATAAGAAAAAAAATTACTTATTCGTATAATTATAATTCTAACGTGTAAACTCCTTAGTCTATTAATTTTACTCGATAATTAATATATATATATAATAATCGTAGAGGCTAGCTTTATAATAGAACCGGGATAATTATTAAAACCCTTATATACTTACTTATAGTCTAGGATTTCATATAGATTATAGGTAATTAAATACGCCCCTAGCTTAATAAAAATCGGAACGCTCGAAACTAATTCGTAAGATTAGTTAACGCGTTTATAGTCAGGATATTTTTATATAATACCGGTATTATCCGTTTTATAATCTCTACGAACTTATTATAAGCTAGATCTCTAGGCCGATTAATAATAAAATCTAAAACTAATATTATAATTTATAATATTAAGGGTTCGAGTACTAGTTTTTAAATACGGAAATAATTAGTCCGCGTAGTAATTATTATTATAGTACTACGAGCTCTCTAGTAAAGAATTTAATAATAATAATAACTATAAATATATATATTAAAATTTATATCGTCGCGTATATCCTTATCTACGTAATATATTCGGTAGGATAAATTAATAATTAATTTAAAAAAACTAGCGGCCTTTTATTAAGATTTTATATCTTTTATATATATTAAAATAGGAGCCTAGATATTCTTTACCTCGTCGTTGATTCTAAATTTATAATCTTTTTTAAATATCTTAAATCCCTTTTTAAAAACCCTAATAACGTTATTTATATTCGAACTATACAGTCCTAGTATAATAGGAAAGATATTACAAGTTCGTTATTATTCTTAAAGGGCTAGAGCGGCCGTAGTAAAGTAAATTCCGTATAAACTACGGTATATATTTCGATACAGCCCGAAATCGTTAATAAAATATATAAATAATAACGAAAGAATCCCGGATTAAAGTATTTCGATAAGATACTAGCGCCTATAGTACTCGATTTTAAACTCGCTTTTAATCGTTTTTAGTTAATCGACTAAACGAAATCTACTAGTCTTTTAATTATATATTATTATAATAGGCGCGGTAGTAATTAAGTTCGGAATTATTATAATATAACCTTACCTACCTTAGCCTAGCCTAATCTATCTTAGATTTAATTTAAGTCTAAATTAGTTTCCCTATTTCTATCCTAATATAATCGGGATAGGAAATAAGTAAATACTTTATATACTAGTTTTTATTTAAATAATAACTGGCCCTACCTTAATTTTCGTCCTTTATCTTTTATCTTAGCCTACTTTTATATTATAACTAGATTATAGTTTAATAAATTTGGCCGTTAGTTTAATAAACCTCTAGATATTAATCCCGTCTCTTAATATTATAAAAGATTAATTACTTAACTAGTACTCCCTAGTATTAAGATAATTATTATAAGGGATTAATACCCTAACCCCGAAGACCGTATATAATAGTTCCTCGCCGAAGTTTAGAATAATTTTATTAATTTTTTTAATACTTTCGATTACTTATATATTTAAGCCGAGAGTAATTCTTTATTAGATATTTTATCTTTATTTACGCCTCCTCTTTTTCCTACGCTAGATACGTAGTCTCTAATTTATACTATTATTTAGGTAATAATCTAGGCCGTATTTATTATAATTTAAATTATACCTTAGCCCCCGCCCTAGGTATTCGATAAAAATATTTTTAATAATATTATTATTATAAATCTATACTCGTCTTCCCCTTTAAGTACTTAATAACTTACCCCTTTATAATCTCGAACGCCTCCTAGATTTAAAAAGCTCTTAGATATCTCGGAATATAAAGAGGATTAAAATAAATTAGATATTTAAAAATAGATATTAATATAGTAGATATATATTAATTATAACCGTTACTTTATCGATAGTAATAAGATCGCTTATATAAAGTTTAAATTAATTATCGATAAAAAGGCCTCTAACTTAATAAATTATTATTAAAAAAAGGGTCTTTATACCTTAACTAACTTTACCGATTAACGAAAGAAGTTATAAAAAGTATATAATAACCCGTTTAAATAAAAGGATATTTAGAATTATATCCGGGAATTTAAATAAGGCTTTATACTTTTTAATAAATATTTTAACCTCGTTATTTAAAAGAAGGAATATTCTCGAATAAAAAACGAATCCTTAATTAACGTTATAAAATATAATATTAATTATACTACTTAATAGGCCTTTATCTCTTAAAGGAAAGTTAATAACTAATAATTATATACCTTCGATAAATATATTTATATATACTCCGAAATCGACTAAGAACTTTAGTAGATTAAGTATTATTTATCTCGCTAAAGTACCGCTCCTATTAGATTAGGATAAACTTTAAAGAGGTTTATTATACCTCTACTAACTTCTACCTTTATAACCCGTTTTATTATAACGAGTATTTTTATCCCCGTTATTATAACTCTAACTCTTTTATTTAAGGAGTTAATAGACCTCGATTCTACCTAAATTATTATTAAAGGTAAATTAACGAGAACCCTAATTATTAAAATTATTTATAAAAAGTAGAGGCTTTACTTTTATTATAAATTATTTAAATATAATATAAGAGTTTACCTAATCAAGCTAGCCAGCCTCCGATCTAATATTATAATTATTATTAACGACGATAAGAGTGTTATAAGAGGAGTTACCCTAAATATAGAAAAAGAATAATCCTAGTATAAAATCGTATATTAGGACTATAAGTACTTAGAACCCTATATATACCTTTTTATTTATCGGCTATATCGTTTAATTTACCTTCGTTACTAATTAAATTTTCGTTTAAATTTATTATATAACTTTTTAAAACCGACCCTACTTTTTATAATAAATATATAATTATTTCTTATTAACTACGGAATAATTAGTCCCGAATTTAAATTAAAGCTTTAATTAA
>JAABUS010000382.1_pt1 | contig 113078 bp, 17 predicted proteins | sample 5560161 | NCBI WGS metagenome assembly JAABUS01 (sample SAMN10711885, study PRJNA513376) | rock metagenome | isolation source: Antarctica rocks | place: Antarctica: Victoria Land, Trio Nunatak nord | collected 2016-01-04
ATTGTTTAAATATTATTTTTTCATATATAAATAAATAAAATAGATTTAAATAATAAGTTTTAATAATTTTCTTAATTATCTTAAATAAAGAATAACAACAAATTAATATAACTCTTTTTCTAATAAATTGTTAATTATATATTATTAATTGTAACTTACACAACTAAAGACTAAATTAATTATAATCTGTAATTAAGATTGTTTTTATTCTAAAAAAAAGCATATTTTTTTATATTCGATATATTTAAATAATTGTAAATAATAGAATAATTTAAAATTTTATAACAACTCTTGTATATAATTTTTGAAATATTATCTACTATTTAAACTATTTAAATATATTTGTTTTAAAGCTTAAATTGTATTTCTATATTAATTTTTTTTTGCTTAATATAAATTGACAAATTTTAATTAAGTTTTGTTTAAGATATTGTTGCTAACAATTATTTGTAATTACTATACTTAAAACTAAGTATTAGTATTAGTATTTTATTTAATATATTTGTTTTTCTCTCTTAAAACAAGCAATAAATAATTGATGAATATTTTGTTAAATATTTTGCAAAAAGTTCTTTTTTTAGTATTAATAGTAAAAGTAAGAAAATCTTAATTAAATTAACTTGCAAATTAATTAAAATATAAATTATTAAATAACAAATTGCAAAAAATAGATTTGTTAGAATTTTTTTTGTTTAAAGACAACAATTAATTTAAAACTTTTAAAGAATTTAATATTTTGCAAACAAAAATACAAATATAGAATAACAATATTTTTTAACAATCTAAGAAAGAAATTTAAAAACAAAAAAATAATACAAAAGAGTAATACAAGCAACAACTAATATAAGTAAGTTATTCTAAAATAATATAAATAAAAGTAACTTTTAAGTTGAAGCATATTACTTAATACTATAGCAAAAAATTCAAAATTATAATAACATATATTCAAAAATATTGACTAACAATTGAATCGAATTTCGATTTCAACTATTGGAATTAACTTAACTCGACAATTTCAATATTAGAAATCGACTTAAAACTTCATTTAATTTACACTAATTTAAAATTAAATTAAATTAATCTAAATTAATATTTAATTTTAATATTAAAAATCGAATTAAGTTGTTAAGAAATCGAAAATAATCTCGAAAATAATATTATTATATTAAGAGTTACTATTTTAAGATCTATATAATTATAATATATTATTAAGATTATAGTTTGCTTTTTTTTTTTAATTTATACTCGATACAATATCCTTAAGAGTCTATGCGAGATTTTATTTTTTAGGATTTAAATTCAATTAATTACAATTTAATAAGTAGCGTTGGCGTCTATTTGTCAAAGCTTAATTGATTAGAATTTGCGACTTTTCTCTTTTTTGCACTACTTTGTCTTAATATTGTCTTGTTAATATCTTGATATTGTCTTAATTTCGCAATAATTTTTGTATTCTATATTGTAATATTTGCATACAAATAAATTCTTTAAGCAAAAACTCTATAAATCTAAGAGAGAATTTTAAGTATCTTTGACAATATTGTTGTCTAAAATTGTTTTAACAAATTAGTAGACAATATTATGCGTATTGTTGTCGTAATAGATCTAGCTTTATTTAGCAATTATTTTAGATTTATAATATTAATTTTTCTTTGCATTTAAATTCTTTCTTGTTGCTATATAAAGTATGCTAGCAATATATATTTAATAATTATTTTGTTTTATTTGCAATTGTATATATTTGTTGTAACTTTAAGAATACAATATTTGCAAAAAAATTAATTAAACTTTATTTTGTTTGCTTTTAATTAAACTAAAAGAAAGTTATATAATTTAAAACAATTTAAATGTAATTGTATATATTTATACGTAACAACAAAAATAATTTTGCAAAACTTTGTATTGCTTTTGTTTTGTAATTATTTGTATTATTATTTCTTTTAAATTTTTATCGACAAATTAAGATAATTCTTTCTAGAAACTTTTAGTCGTTTAGAACTCTTAAGATTGTTATGCGTATATTCTAGCTCTTAAGTCTTATTAACAAAATATAATTAATTTAAGATTGCTTATAGTTAATCAAGAAATTTAGAAAATAATAAAGAATTTTTCGAACATTGTTTGTGTGTTGTTAAAATTTACAAACGCAATCTATTGCAAACGCATTTCTTGTATAATATAATTACGCAATAGAAATATTTTTATTAACATATAATTTACGCGTAGAAATTTTACAAATTATTTGATTCTATTATACAAATAACTATAATATAGATAAGTAACAAATAAAGAGTTAATCAAAGTACTACAAGAGTTTGTGCGCATTTTGAATATTAATAATTATACTTTTTGTTAAATTTTATTTAACTTTTAAAATATAAGTTTTTAAGAATTTCTTAAGCAAGTCTTAAGTTAATCTTAAGCTATCTAAATCAAATTTTTATTTTAAATCTAACAAATTATCTTCTTAATTTGTCGATATTGTTTTAAATAAGAACTTTTTTAATAACAAACTTAATACATATTTGTTTAATAAAAGAGAGATATTGTTTATACGTAACGTTCGCAATCTTATTTGCAACTTTGTTACTTTTTATATTTTTATACTTAAATACTTAATACAATTCTAGTATTGCTTTGTATCGATATATTGTTTTGCAAACAATTTATATTTATCTTAATTATATTTAATTTAATATCGATTTTATCTCTCTTATAATCTTAATTAATATTTAATTGTTTAAATATACTTTATAAATTTAATTTTCTAAATTAGTAAATATTTTGCAATGCTTTGCAAGTTTTTTTGTTACTTTTGTTAGACTTTTAAATTTGTTATAATATATAAGCGTTATTTTAGCTTTCTCTAAATGTTTACTTATGCTTTAGTTAACTTTTATTAAAATTGCAATAACGTTCTTGTTATATTTGCTTTTGTTTAAATAGATTCTCTAATAAGAATTTGAGCAATTTGCGTTGTACTTTTATTAAGCTATTTTTTTGTTGCAAACAATAATTGTTATTAAAGACTTTATTTATAATATTATAATATATAGTTGCTATTACGCAATTGACGCAATTTTTAGCGTTGCTTTTATTTATTTTCTCTTAAATTGCAATAACATTAATCTTAGCTTTAATAAGTCTTTTTTTTTAAATATAAGATTGTTGCGTATACAAAGTATTGTTATATTAATAATCTTTTTTAATTTTTTAATATTTATAATATCTATTAATTTTTGTACTAGCTTTTTCAAATAAATATTAATAAAGAGTATATTAGTTTTTACTTATAAAGTCTTCGTAAATATCGTCTTATAAACGTCGATAATATAACAAAATACTTTTTTCTATATAGATTGTAGCTTTGCGATTACTTTTTCTTTGTTTCTTTAATAATAATCGAAGTATATTATGTTGCAATATTGTATACAATTATTGACTTTTTTATTATTATATATTTGCGTTTTTTTGCGTTTATCGACGTATCGAATACAAAGTTTTTAATTATTAAGATTTTCTTATATTTAATTACTAGTTTTGTCTTTACTTGTTGTAAATATATCTTTTATTTTAACTTAAATTTAAGTTAAACTTTTAATATTTTTATATTAAATTTAACAATTATTTTGTGTTTTGTTAATATAATATTGACAACTATATTAAATCTCTTCGAAGTGCGTAAAAAATAAATTAGCTTATACCTTTTTTTGCGAATTTAGAGTTGTAAGTTTGTATTTATTGTTTATATTTATTATATATCTATTTTAATATCTTGCAATTGCGTTCGATTAATTTCTAATATATTAATATATTTATATTGTTTACAAATCTTATAACGTTAATTTGTAGTTAAATATTATTATATTGTTTTAATAGATTTGTATTGTAAAAAAAATATAATATTAAAAACAATAAAAAGTTTTGCAATATATTTACGTTAATTTTGCGCTTCTTTATTGTGTATTTTTGATAATTAATATAGTATATAGCTTCTTTAAGAAATCTTTTACTTAATTAAGCAATTTAATAGAAATTTTTCGCTTTCTTATATTATATAAAAGTCAAATATATAATATATTATTAAAAATATCAAATACATGAAAACTTAATAAAAATACTACTTTTTTTTTAATTACTCTATATAATATATATCTTTTTTGTAATTAATTGCAATATTATATTTATTAAGTGTTATTTTTTAATTCTTATTTAAGTACTTAATAAAGTATTGTGCGTTTTAATAACATAATATAGTCGATTTAATATTATTACTTTTAGTATCTTATTTAACGTATTAAACAATGCAATAAATTTAAAAAATAACAATTTAAAGTAGTCTTTTTTGCTTAATTTACGCAATATTATTGTAATTGTCTTTTTAAAATAAAACAATTATATCTTTTTTTAAATACATTTATTAAATAAGAATTGTATTTGTTTCAAAACAACGCAAACTAATTGTTTAAATATTCTATTAATTATGTTATTAATACTTAATATCTTGTTTAAGTTTGTCTTATATATTGCTTTTATTATTTTGCGTTTTAATATTATTTTGTTGTTCTTAATTAAAAATAGATAGAGAAAGCTTTTTATATTATTGATCGAAATTATCGATAAAGATAAAAAATAAGCTTAAAATATTACTTTTATTTTGTCTTTTGCAATTGTTGCTACTCTTGTATTCGTTTAAAGCAACAAAATTGTAAATTTAATAAATATATTTATTATTATATTTTTAATTTATTTAGTTATTTTAAATAGACTCTTAAAGATACTTTTTAAAGTTTATATCTAATTTCGAAACTTATCTTTTTTATATTTCTTTAAAATTTTGTCTTTTTTATTGTATATTCGAATGTACTTTTTTTATTTGCAAAAAGTACAATATTAGCGTCGCAATTTTCTAGATTTCTTAATTATATTAATATATTTTTATATTTATTTTGATTTAATTCTTATATGCAATTTTGTTTACAAAGTTAAGTTTTTAATAATCTTCTCTAATACTTTTATTAGTTTAGACGTGTACTTATTAATATTGTTTTGTTTTATTATATTGTTCGATAAAAATTTTAATAAAAATTCTCTTAATATATTCTTAAATTTCTTAATATTTATAACTTTTTAATTATATTTAAAATAATATATAGATTTCTTTTGCAATTTAAGATCTAATATTGTTTTTATTAACAAATAATTCGATAAATTCTTTATTTCTTTGTTTATTTCGCAATATATTAGACAATTTGTTATTTTTTTTTTAGTAAATAATAAATTAATAGTAATTTGCGTTCTTTAATAATTTTTTATAATTATATCTTATAAAAGCGCAAATATAACGTCGATTATACACATTATATTTAGTAGATTATTAAATAATTAATATTGTCTAAAATATAAAGATCTCTTTTACAAAAAATAATATAGATTGAAGTTGCTTATTATAATGCTTTTCTTTTGTATTCTTAATGTTCTTTAAATTGTATTAAGATTATTTTTATTTACTATATTGTTATAGTTGTTAAAAAACAAATTATCGATTTTATAAATATTAATAAATTTGTGCTTTGCAATATTGTCTTTTAATTGTAATTGCATAGTTATAGTTTTTATAGTTTTAATATATTATATGCTATACTAGTTATTATTGTCGATGTATTTGTTAACATAAAAGCAAGTATATTTTTTGTTATCTACTAGCGTAAAATTTGCGCGTTTGAAATTATATATTTTTGTTTCGATATAATAATATTACAATTCTTGTATTATTAATATATTGTTATTTTTTTTTTTTTTTTTTTTGCAATAATACAATTATTACTTTGCTTTTTAATTTATATATATTATATTATAGTATACAAAGCTTGTTTTGCGCATTTATTAAAGTCTTTTGTTAAAATTTATATTTATTTGTATAAGATTTTTTATCTTTTAAGTAAAAAGAATGTTTAATAAATCTAACATATCTTTTAAATTAAATATATTTGTTAAATTTAATTTGTTTATTAAATTTACTAATATTATCATCTTATTGTTGTTTTATCTTATTAGGGTAAATTAACTTCTTATTAATTTACTAAAGCGTTTCTTCTTAATTAAACACAAAATTATGTTTTCTCTTGTTTTAACAAAAATGCTTTGCAAGATAATAATTTAAAATAAATATTTTATTGTTATTGCTTTTCTTTTTAATATATTTCTTAAAATCTATATAAACGCTATTGTATTTTTAAGAATTATTAAAATCGAACTAAACAATTTTTTAAACTTAATTACTTTAATAACGTAATATAGAGATTTTGTTTTTGCAATCTTTTAAATTTTTATTTTCTTCTTTTATTTTTTAAAATACTTAAAATTGTATATTTTGTAAGCGTTGTTATAGATTTTGCACTTTTATTAAAAAAAAATATTTAATAAAAGCATTAATTAAAGCAATATTTTTGCGCACAATATATATATTGTTGCTAGTTTTTATATTTGTATATAAAATATTTGTATTTTTAATACTTTATATATTGTTTTATTTTGCATTTTGTATTATAATATTTTACTATTTTTATATTTAACTTATAACTTATTTTTAGCTATATAAGAGCGTTTGTTATCTTTGCGCTATTTATTTATATAACAATCGAAATATTTTTTTCTTTCTATTTTCTTTAATAAATTATATTATTTTCTTGATTTTTATATTGTAATATATTATTTTATACAACTTTTTTATTGTTTTTGCTCTCTTTTTCTTTATATTTTTTAATATAGTTTTTATTTTTATTTTGTATATTATTATTTTTGTGTATTTGCAATATAATATTATTGTATTAAAGATCTTCTTAATTTAGAAATTGCTTAATTTTAAAATTTTCTTGTTGTTTTTATTGTTTATTTAAAAGATAATTATCTTTTTAAAACGTCTTATCTTTTGTATATTTTGTTGCATTATAAATATTTTAATTGTATTAAAATTGCTATTAATACTATTATCTTTGCAATACTTATCTTATTTTTTTTATCTCTTGTTTTTCTTTAATTTAAGTTATTATCTTTATTTTTTTTGTTAATTGTCGCATTAAGAATATTTAAGCAATATTTATTTAACTTTTTATTCTTTTTATTACTAATAAATTAAGAAGACAATTTGCTAGATTTAAAATGTAGATTTAACTTAGAAAATTTAAGATTAACTTAAGACTTATTCGAGAAACTCTTAAAAACTTGTATTTAGAAAATTAAATAAAACTTAAGAAAAAAATATTATTATTAATATTCGAAATACGCACAAACTCTTATAATACTTTAATTAACTTTCTATTTGTTACTTATTTATACTATAGTAATTTATATAACAAAATCGAACAATTTGTAAAATTTCTACGCGTAAATTATATGTTGTCGAAAATATCTTTATTGCGTAATTGTGTTATACAAGAAATGCGTCTACAATAAATTGTATTTGTAATAGATTATATCTATAGATCTTAACAACGCACAAATAATATTTAAAGAACTTTTAATTATTTTTTAATTTTTTTAATTAATTACGAGCGATCTCGAGTCAATTGTATTTTGCTAATAAGACTCGAGAACTAAGATATACATACAACAATCTTAGAAGTTCTAAACAACTAAGAGCTCTCGAGAAGAATTATCCCAATTTGTTAATAATTGTTAATAAGTCTCTTGTTATTGTAATTTATATAATTTCTTCTTTTTATATAATTCTTTTAATATTCTTTGTTTTCTTTAGTTTATTAATTGCTTTTTTTAATTTTTTTAAAATCGAGATTATATTGATGCGTATTTTTTGCGCAAACAAGTTGTCTAGTTGTTGCGTTAACTTCTTTATTAAGAAGAATTATTTTGTTAGCGTCTTAATTAAGACAAATTTAAACACGTTTTTCTTCTTAGATTTATAGAGTCTCTTTATGTTAGACATCTTTGTTATTATATTCTTTGCTATTTGTCTTGATTTGCGTTGAAACGTCTTAATAACATCTTAACTACTTATTGACGTTACGTTAATTATATTTATTTAATTTTGTTAATTCGAGTAAATTGCGAGCTTGCTCGCTAGTAGATTTATCCCTTTAATCTCTTCTTGTATAGTAAGATAATATAGTATTGATTTTCATAGACTTTAGGGACGTTGTTTCTTAGTTTGCTATATTATTAGATTATAATTATCTATTAGCATAAAATCTTGCTTAATCTATTTTATACTTGCATTACTCTTTTGTATTATTGTTTTACTTTAAAAAAAATTCTTTAATCTACTTAAAAATATTGTTTATATTATTTTCAATTGTAAAATGTTTGATTCTTTAAGAGTTTCTAGTTAATAGTTGTCTTTATTTAAAGATAATTCTAGTAAATCTATTTCTTGCAATTTGCTATCTAGTACTTTATGTTTTAATTAATTTGTAAATCAATTTAATTAAAATTTTAATTGTATATTTAATACTAGAAAAAGAGAGCTTTAAAAAGTATCGAATAAAATTTTAAATAGTTTTTTATTACTTAAACTAAAAGATAAAAACAAATATATTAAATAAGATACAAATACTAAGATTTAATTTAAAGAATAGTAATTATATACTATAGTTAATAAGAGTGTTTTGCACAAGACTTAAAATAGACTTATTTTTTTATATTAAATTAAAAAGATTAATAATAAAGTATAATCTAAGTTTTAAAACAAATATGTTTAAATAGTCTTAACTATTAATAATTTGACAAAAATTGTTGGCAAAAGTTGTTAAAAAATATTAAATTATTGTATTGTATAAAATTATTTAAATATATCGAATATAAAAAAATTTAATTTATATTTTGTTTAAAACAAAAAAGATTTCAATTATAATTAATAATTAATCTAATTTTTATTCGCGTAAATTATTGTTAGTAATACAAATAAATAATGCAAACTTAATATATTAATAGAAAAAAAATTATATTAATCTATTATTCTTTAGTTAAGATAATTGAAAAGATTAACTATACAAAATATTTGTTAATTTAAATTTATTTTTTCGAATTATGAATAATTCGAACTTTCGAAAGGTACTAGAAATGCTTCGATTAAATCTAGTATTTCTATATTGTATTAAACTATTAAAATTAATTTTTATAGACTTCGATTAAATTTGTAATAAAATTAAATTAAACCTAAAAGAGTTATAATATATCTTTATTACTTTAAATATATAATTTAGTTTTTAAAAAATTATTTATCTTAAAGTATTAATATATTAAATTAATGTTATATTTTAATATCGCAAACATTTTATTAAATTTATTTCTCTTAATATTGAATATATAAATCGACAATTAATATTAAAACCTATAAAGATATTGAAATTCTTTAAAATTAAGAACAAATTTCTTGAAATTGTTACTAATAATACAAGCAATAATAATATTTTTAAAAATAAGTTTAATAGAGTTTTAAATTAACAAGAATCTAACACAAAAAGAAAGACAACTATCGTGAACACAAAGCAGGCAAGACAACTAGTTGTATAGTATAATAATTTATAATCAAACTAGAAACGAATGCTAGCTAGATGGATTCTAACTAATAGCGACTAACTAGACGATGCTCGCATTAAGTGCTTTTCTTTTAAAAAGCTTACAACGCTCTCGTCGACTATTCTTTCGTAGTAATTATTCTTGTTTATAATTCTTTTTATCGATTTAACTATTTTGTTGAGCGTTTGTTCTTTATTAGATCTATTCGTTCTACTAGACATTCTCGATCTACTAATTAATTTAATTATCAATTTTAATTCGTTAATTTTTATCGACAATAATGCGTTCTATCTAAAGATTGTTGTACTTTTATATTTTGATTTTTTAGTTGTCGAAAATATTTAAAGATTTAAATTTTTTTAAATAACGTTTTTTGTAGTTTGTGTTAAGAACTTTGTTATAGACAATCTTTAAATCGACGTTTATTAATTTGATTAAGTAAAAAAGTGTATCTTTTATTTAATATTGTAGTATTAAAAATTGTGTAAAAGCGCAATCTTTCTTTTTACTTTTTTTGTCGACAAAGTCTTAAATTTAAATTAAGATAATCTTTAAATTAATTTAGTTGTTGTTCGCAAATATTATATTAATAGTTTTCGATATTGCCTTTTATTAAATATTTCTTTTTGCAACTTTTGTAATTTGTATATCAATTATATTATTCAAATAATTGTTGATTTTTTTTGCGATAACTATGTCGTAAATACTCTTTATAAAAGCTATAAAAGACAACGATAATAAAATTTTGCGTATTTTGTCTTTAATAAGAGTCCTTTTAGTTTATAGCTTATCTAGAAAGCTCTACTTTATATTCTTAAATATAACAAATAATATTAAATTAGATAAGACAACAACAAACAATTTAAATATTTTAATAACAACTTAAACAAACAAATGTATAGACATTTTAACTTTTAAAGATAACTAAGAAGAGACTTCGATTACAAAAAAAATAATTGTATTTTAATTATTAACTCTTACTTGTTTAAAGACGTAACAAATAATTAAAAAAAAAAAAAAAATTGTACTTGTATTTTTTTACAAATTTCAATTCTATTAATAAGATATTATTAATTTCGAAATATAGATTGTTAATTGTTTTTATAAACGTATTTCGATTATATTCTTAAAAAGAATAATTAATAATATATACTTTAAGATTAAGTTTGTTACTAAGTATATTTTTAATAAATGCAATATATTATTTGTAGATATAAACTTAATTAGTTATATTATTTACAACAACAAAACTTAAAAACAAACAATTATTTAATATGTTTTCGTTTGCGTTAAACAATTTCTCTTATATGTTTGTTTATAATTTAATAAAATTTTTTGTTACAATTACGCAACAAATATTATAACAATTTAAATTTATTTACGTTTTAAATTAAGTTAACTTCTTATTTATTAAGACAATATTTAACAATAATAAGTTAACAATATCTTTAATTTAATTAAAAACAAACTAATTGTTCTTTATTTTAGTCGATTTTTTGTAGAGTATCTTAAATATTCTTATGTTTAATATAAGATACTCTACGCTCTTTTGTTGTTTAATATATTTTAGATCAATAATAAACGTAACATTAATTATATAAAAAATCTAAGTATTGTTTCAAAAAAGTTGAAAAAATATATAATATTTGTTTGTCTAATATTTATTATTTCGATGTTGTTATATTGTAAAGAGATTGCGTAAACGCTCTTATATTAATAAACAATATAGCAATTATTATTCTTATTATTGTTATTAATTTTTGTAAAATTGTTGCTAAACTTTAATTTCTTTTGTATCGACTTATTGTTTTTGCTAATTATATTTAATTTTTCGATTAAATAAAATATATTTACGAGTAATATTTAATAATTAAGGTTTAACGTAAATACTAGCTTGCTATTTACAAATCTTTTAATAAAGAACAATCCAAAAGAAATTTTAATCTTTAAACTAAATAGATTTTTAAAAGACATAAAATATAATTGTAGTAAATTAACAATTAAAGTAAGTAAAAAAGAGCTAAAGTATATTAATAAAGAGAAGAATATTAAGTAAGATTTGTAATTGCGCTAAGCAAATAAATAGTAAATAAAAGTGTGTTATATTGCGACTTTAAATCTAAGTCTAATTGTTAAATATATAAAGACAATATATATAAAAGATATAAATTAATATCTTTAATATAATTAAATATAGTTGCGAGATTTAAACAAAATTATTTGTCTTTATTTTGCGAGATTCGTTTTGTCGATATTTAACAAAAAGATTGTTTTACTTAATAGCTTATAGTAAACAATTATTGTTTTGTTTGCTAAAATATAAAAACAATAATAAATTGCTATTTTGTTTGTTATTTTATAAAGAAAATAACGTATTGCTATTTTGCTTGTTAATCTATAAAAAGACTTGATTTTTCTCTTTTGCGATAACTTGATTATCTATTGAATCGAAACAACAAATAGCGTTCGATATAAATATATTATGCTTTTTCTTATAAACTTAGACGAGCTCTTTAACTTTGTCAAACAAATTTTTATTATATTAACAATCGAATTTTAAGTTATATTCTTTTTATTAAATCAAGAATTTTAAAATAAACTTTTTTTGTTTATATTTGCATATTTAATAATTAATTAAAGTCTCAATCTTATATAAGTATTAATTCTTGTTAAACTTTTTAATTGATTCGAAATAATTTAATGCTAAACAATTGTAAAAATTGATATCAACTAACACGAACTTCAAGTTTGCTATAAAAATAACTAAATAATTTTTTTAATTTTTTAGTAATTTAAGTTAATAAACTAGATTATTTTTTTTTCGAATATTTTAAATAAATTTACGCGCTAAATAACGAACTTAAGCAATTTAATTAATAACAAATTGTATCTCTTGTGCAATTGCAAAAAAGTTTTGTTCTTTACTTTAAAAAATAAAGATTAATAGTATTTGTTATAGATAAACTTAAAGATTATATTAGCTCAAACTATAAAGACTTTTGTCTTGCTAACGTTTATTGTTTTTTTCTTAAATTATTTTTGCTTTATTTATTTAACTTTAGTAGCAATATTAAATCTTATATCTTAAAATCTATAATAAACTTATTAAGCAAAAATTTAATTAATAAATTAAAAAGATTGTTGAGTCTTGCTCTTAATATAAAAAGAAAAACAGCTTAATTAAAATTCGAATTGTTAGTTATTATATATCGAAGCGCAATTTCGACTATTTAATTAATTTGTTCGTCTTAGTTATTTGTTTGCAAATGATAGACAATTATGATTAAAAAGCTAATTTTAAGCTTCTTAAAAATTGTTTTTTAAAAATTAAAAAAAAAATCGATTTTAATTATAAATAAATGCTTTTAATATATTTTAGTTTACAAGTTTGTTAATTAGTATTGTTGTTTAATCTTCTATAATATAGATAGTTTTTTTTAGAAAAATAATAATTTTTTTAAGAATTTGCAAATAATAAATATAGCAAAATTTATATTCTATATACTTAATAATGCTAGAATAAAGTCGAATCTTACTATATAAAAGAATATTAAAAAACTAATAATTAAATTAAGATTATTATACAATTAATGTTGCTTAATTTGATATATATTATATTGACAACAATAAGCTATATATTGCTTTAGTTGTTTAATTAGCTTTTAAAAATAAAAGTTTATTGTAATTGTCTTATATATTTTTAAGAAATTTGCGTAATAATTATTGTTATAAGTTTATTGGAAGATTTTTTTCTCGAATTTCTTAGACAAGTATAGACACTTTCTTTGCGTATAATTAATAAAATAGATAAGTTTATTATTTAACGTAAATTAAATTTCAAAAAATATAAGAACTCCTTACAAAGTTTTTAAGATTTTCGTTTATTTAATAAAGCAAATGTAGACGTTAATAAGACGTATTTAAAAGTCGATACTTATCTTAATAAAATAAATATAAAAAGAAATTGCTTTGTTTGTTGTATTTTATACAACAATATTTTTCTTCTTCTTAATTGTTTGTTTAATTAATCTATTTATAATATTTGTTTTAACGTCAATCTTAACAACTATTTTTGTCTTGCTATAAAAGACGTTAATGTCGTCAAGTATATCTTAATTGTTATTTAACTTTTTTTTATTAAGACGACAAATCCTAATAGAACATCTAGAACAATATTGAGTTAACTTAAATAATAATAAATATCTAAAGTAAATTGCAATAAATATTAAGAGACTTTAACTAATCTTAAGTTTAACTTGTTAATTAACAAAAACAATAAAGTAGTTTACTTAACAATTTCTATTGTTGTCAAGTAATCTATATAGATTACAATAGATTATTTAGAAGCTTTGATAAAATATTAAGTTTTTCTAATTGTTTAAACTAAAGCGACAATCTTTAATTTAATAAGTTAATAATAAGATTTAATTGTAATAAGCATTTTTAACAATAATAAAATATGTTAAATGTTTATCTTTTTAAAATTGTCTAATGTTAAATTGCTTTTAACGTAATATATTTTGATATTAAAGTTGCGTTTCTTTGTTGTATCTAAGTTAATATAGAGACGTTAACTATTATTGAAGTAAATTAAAAAATTAGAAGTTATTAGAGCGCGTTAAAGCTAAATGTAGAATTCTCTTAACGTTAATAAGTTTTCAATAAGTGTTATTTTAATATATGTTTTGCGTTTTTAATTGTTTAAAGTTAAAGCTTTTTTGAAAAGTTGTGTTTTTTTGTTTTAAAAAACATCGATTTTCTATATATATTACGCAATTTTATTTTGTTAATAATTAAAAAGATCAAAATAAATTTCGAAAGCTTTTAGATTCTTTAAAAATTTAATTGTTTTAACAACAACTATTTGCTTCTTAATTATAAATAGATTAAAAACGTTTATTTTTTATTTTAACGATACAATATTCGAACAATTTAAAAAGATCTTCTTTAAACTTAAAATAACTCGAAGTTTAATAAACTTAAAAAAAAATTAACTAAAATAATTTAGATACTAGACAAATGTTTTAAAAAAAACTATAATATTGTCGATATAGACGCGTACAAATTTTCGAAATTTTTGCAATTGTTTATTTATTATTCGCTATATATATACTAAAGAGTTTTTAAATTTTATAACGACTACTTGTAATTATTCTTTTTCTTAATAACTAATAAGAGAAAATTTATGTTTGTTTGTTATAATTACTAAAAATTGAAAAAAAAAGTTAAATTATTTATTAAATTAATGTAATTGCAATCTTTTATATAAGCGATAACATTACTTTGCATCGAGATAAAATAATTATTTGTAACAACAAGCTTATTAAGTTCTCTAATATCTATTATAATTTGTAACTTTCTTTCGAACTTGTTTAATTTATTAACAATGCGTTAAATAACAAATACCAGAAACTTAAAAAAAGTAAACTTTTTTAATTACTTTATTTTGTTTTATTAATAAAGTTTGTTAAATTTTTTATCGACTACTTGTTTATTTTGAACGTCTAATAAGTAGACTTTATAAAAAATGCAAAAAGCGTCTATTAAATTCTAGTTCTTTGTAAAAGATACTATTATTTAGTTGTTTTTTAATAAATTGATCGTCTTTTTACTATTAATTTATAGATCGACAAATTTAATTGTTAACGTCTAAAGAGAACTAATTTTATTTAAAGATTCGTACGCATAAATATTGTTTAACAAAATAATTTAATAATTATTCTTCGATATATTTACTTGTAGTTTTTTTTGTTATTTATAAATGTTTTTTAACATTAATTTAATAGCAACTTTGCTCTTTATACTTTGTTAAAAAATCGAGATTAATATATTTATTAATAATTATTAACATTGAATTAGTATTGCAAACATAAATAAAAAATATACTAAAATTAACAATATAAGTATACGCATTAACAAGCTTTAATTCGAATAGATAGTTTTTATTTAATAAAGATTGTAGCAAACAAATAGAAAATACAATAATTGTATTAATATTAACAATTGTTTTTTAAATTGCTTTTAACACTCTACAATTTATATATTGTTTTTTTTTTATATATTTGAGATCGATTATTAACTTTTAACAACTATTAATTATTAGCGTTTTGTTATTTAGATTTACTATTATTTGCTCTAAGATTATAATATTTATCTTAAAAAACATCTTAACTTTTAAATAATTTACTACGTAAATTTTCTAACAAATAAAAGTTATTGCGCTTTTATTATTAATTTGATCTTTAATATATATATCTAAAAGTAAATAATTGTTTATAAGATATTTTTCGATATTAACTTCGCATATTAAAATAAAAGTATTAATCTTTTTTAATAAATATTTTAGTATAAGCTTGTTTAGAAATTGGCAATTAATTAAAAACATTATATATCTTATATTGACGCAAATCGAATACATAATATTATGTTAAACAAATCTTAAAAGTATTATTGTATAATAATATAATCGAAAGATTAACTTAATATTAACAACAATTGTTGTGTCGAATTCGATTATATTTAAATTATTAACAATTTAATTCGAATCTATTAAACTAGAATTTATTTAAAAAACTTTAACGTAATTTCTTTTTATTTAACAATTAAGATTGTAATAACTTTGTAAACATTTAAATAATTTATTTTTTAAACAAAAAGTACGTTAACAAGTTTAGCAAATTAAGCGATTTAAAATAATATTAATTTTAAGATCGACATAATATGCGTCGACTTAATAAGTGTCAATTAAAATAGCAAAGAAGTTTGTACAATTAGTTTGCTCTATATTAGTTAATTAATTGTTTTTAATATAATAGACTAAAGCTTTAATAAACGATTTCTTGTTAACGTAATTTGCACTAAAATAAGTTAAAATCTCTAATTGCTACTCGTTTTGACTCCCTAATGCATCTAACCTAGTAATGCATCGCGCTAGCAGGGATATCTTAGGGCTTAGTCATTAGGGTTACTGGAGATAGTTTTACGACCACGAGAAATCTTATAGAAAACGCATTCTTATCACCAATTTAAGACAAGAAAGACCCTAATCTTGCAAGCGTTCTCTATATTGTTAATTTAAGAAGTAAACTTAAAACATATCTTTTAAAGAGCTTAGAATCTAATCTTAATAACACTTCAACTACATTATGTGTGTATGTGCGATTAAATTATCTCTCTTCGCAAAATTCGCACTAACTATTTATTAGTTTGCCCAAATAACTATTCTACGAGTTATCGACGATCTCAAATCAATAATATTACTAGATTTGAGTTGCGAACTAGCGATATTAACAAGCAATTAGGTGTCGCATATGCGAAGATTAATATATTTTACAATTGAATTATTCTAACAAATTAGTATTATCTTCTTTATTGTCTTTAGAATTATAAGATTATACACGATCGCTTTATATCTTGTCAAGACTTTATCTAAAACAACGACGATAAAGTTTGTATACGCAACTTGATAAAGATTCTTTAAGTAAGACAACATTTCTAAGTTGATTTAATTGCTTGTTTTACTTAACTAACTCGCAATTATATAGAAATGTTTTTCTCTTCGATCGCAAAAGCTTGCTTTATCGTCTTCTTTATTAATTTTTTTCTTCGTGCAACTCGAGATCTTGTAAACAATAAAAATAACAATAAAGAAGACAATTGCGAAGATAATAAAGACGATTGCGATAATAACAAATAAAGAACGTTTAACGTCTATATATTAGTTCTTTGCGAACTTTTTTGCGAACTCTTTCGAAAACTTCTTTGCGAACTAGTTTGAAAACTTTAATAGTCAAATATATTTGTCAAATTCTTAAAGACTTTATACGTATCGACGAGATCTTTTGTTATTTGTCTTCTTATTACAATAAGCACTTTGATTATTTTCTTTATAGTCTTCTTTGTCGCTTGTAGATTAGTTTAATCGATAAATTTTTGCGTCGCAATAAAGTATTTAAAGATATTTAAATAAATAGCTTGCAAGCTCTTTAATTCCTTCTTTATCAAGTCTTACATATATTCTTAACTACGTATTTATTCGTTTAATATCTTCGCTTTGCTATTTAATTCTTTTCGACGACTCTTGCGTTTCTTCTTTTGTTTAATTATCTTAAAAAGACTTTCGTTAGCTCTTTTATACATATAACAATTAGTAATCGCTTAATTAGTATAAACAACAAACTTTATTGTCGCGATACGATTAGAGGCGCTTTCTAGAAGTTGCATATACTTATTGACGTCAATTGTTTTATTTGATAATATCTAGAATGTTATTATCTTGTCTCTAAAGTCAATAATGCTAACGAAGTTCTCAATAGGTGTATTTGGTCTTAAATCGTTAGAAACTAGACTTAGTACTATCTTCGAACAATGCGAAAAAAGATTGAAGATTTTTCAAACGCTCAAAATGTTGTTTTTCGACATCGCCTTATAATATATAGAGATAAAGATCTTGATAAATCTAAGCTTGTCGACGATGTAGTTATAATAATCGTAAAGAGCTCTCTCTAGATCGTCTTTATAGTATATCGAAAACGACAAAAATAGACTTACATTCAATAGTTGCAATAAATATGTCGAATAAGAGAAAAGACAAACTAATATAATATTCTTATTGAGGCAAAACTAGATTGCTTCGTTAGTTAAATGTAAATTATAATCGTTTAATATTAAACAACGATATCGATTTTGTTAACGCTTCTTTAAATAAGAGTTAAAGCAATCTTAAAGTTATGCGAGTTCGATCTCGTTATTAGTTTATTCGTTGTTTGTAGCAAATATAGATTCGTCTTTATATTTATATACTACAAGTATATTATATTAATCGTTTTAATTTTCGATCTTAACAAAGATTAAATGCGATAAAAGAGATTTGTTGTCGACAAACACGCATTCGATAACTAATATTTATTTGTATTTGCCACAATAAGCAATTAGAATCTTCGTATTCTTTTTTAATTAACAATTATATATAATTTTTAAAATTTTAAGAATTTCTTAAGCAAAGTCCTTTTTATCCATGTTGTAGATATCGTTAATATCGAAGTCGTAGCGCTCTTTTACTTCTTGTTAAAAGAAAAACTAGACAAAAACGTCTTCGTACTTATTGAAGCGAAGTCTATTGTACTTAATTGATGCAAATTAATCGCTTTCTAAAAAAGAATGTCAAGACACAAATTTCTATATTTAATAAATGCCTAAAGATTTCTTCAAAACATTAACGTCTTATTTAATAAAAAATTTCGTTGTTATGCGACGAACTTGACATATTCGCGATAGCTATTTTCAAATCTGCATTAATTTGATTCACTTCGTCAATGTAAATTTCTTCGTCTTCGTAAGTCGTTGTTCTTGCGTGTAAGCTTTCTTAAAAGGTTGCGTTTGCTTCAAAAGACATCGCTATAAAATGAAAGAAATTAGATAGTAGAAGATCGCAATATCTTTAATAACAAGAGAACTTTTTGAATTATTGATAGACAAGTAGACTTTATAGTTGCTCTGTAGCTCGCGAAAGATCGCTATTGTTGTTTTTAATCGCAAATCTCGATCTAGTAAGTCAAAAATAGTTCTTTTTGCTTTTGGCATCGATATTAGAGGTATAGAACAAGTAATGGAGATTCAATTAATCAAAAATGTGTAAATAATAACCTCCTAAAGTAGAAAGAGAAAAAGAATTAACCCTAATAGCTAAGCCCTAAGATATCCTTGCTAGCGCGATGCATTACTAGGTTAGATGCATTAGGGAATTAAAACAAGTATTTATTATAAAAGTTAAGAACGAAAGACGTTATATAATATGTTAAAGTAATATAGAGTTAATAAGAATTTTGTTAGTATTTTAACAATAAATATCTCTTTTATTAATACGAACATTGCTAATAGTTATATAATTAATAGATTAATTGCTATTCTTAAGTTTAATAAAAATTGCGATTTTGATCTTCTTTAATATTATTGCGTCGATCGTCTATCTTAAAGAAGAAAGAATTTTTATTTTTGTTATTAATTTAAGTCTTAGTATTAGAGATAGTAATTGTTAGATATTTAGACGTTAACAATTCTTTTGTTAAATTGAGTTGCAACAATATAAGTTGTAAAAACATAAATTGCAACAACTATATTATTAATTAATATTAATTAACAATATATCTAGAATCTTGTACTAAAAAATAAAATAAATATTTAACAAAACTCTAATAAGCGTTGTAATACAATATGCGTAAAAGATAGATTGCGTATATTGGTATTAATATAAAAAGTTAATAATTTATTAATTAACTAAATTTAGAATCTTTGTTATATTTGTTAATCTTTAAATTACGTTCTATTTGTTATTAAATAAATATAACTTTAAAGAACTTTTGTTTTGTTTTAAACTTCTTAATAAAGTTTTAAATTGTAATAATTGTTATAGATATAATTATTATTGTTTTAAGCTTTAAGTTAAGTTGTTGTTAGACTTAAGTTAATTAATTTTGCAAATCGAATATTTCGACAAATTAAAAATAAAAAACAATATTTTAAAGATAACTAGTTGTTTTGCAATTATTTATAGTATTTTTCGCAATAAAAGACTTTAATATTAATTTATTTAGAGTCTTACTAATTTGCATTTTAAATTGCGTTTAAAGATTATTTAGAAAATCAATTAACAATATTGTTTAAAAAACTTTTTATTTAAAATTTTTAATCTTTTTAGAATATTATATTATTATCGATTTTTAAAAGCAAAAGAAAAGATTTTTGCAAACAACAATTTTGTCAACAATGTAAATATAGTTGTTTATTCGATTTACAAAAATAAAAATTTCGCAATAAATTGTCTTCTTATAAACAAAAATAATAAATTTTACGTTATAATTTTTAAAAGTGTCTAAATAAAAAAATTAATATTTGTAGTTCTAAATTTAATTAACAATTATTTGTTATTAATAATTAAAGATTTCTTTTTATAAAAACAATTAATTTGTTATTTAGCGCAATCTTAACAAAGAGAATCTTTGTTAAAATTGAAAATAATCTATTTAATTTTATTATACATAATATTTCGAAATTAATCGATTATTTAAAAGATAAAAATAAAGTTCTTTTGTTAAAATTAATTTTAACAAGTATATTCTAATTTACTAAAATTTTAATCGAAATTTTAATTTTTATATTGTCTTTTATTTATATAATTAGTTGCTTAATTAAAAGCAATTTGTTGTTCAATTTGTTGTTTAAAAGTAATAACAAAAACTAATTGTTTATAGTTAGCAATCAAAATTAGTTATACAAAAATAACAACCGAAACTAATTATTATTCAAAAATAGCAATAGAGATTAGTTGTTGTTTAAGAGTAGTTGTTGTTGTTGTAATAACTAGTTGTCTGGAGTTATTTATAAAGATAAACAAAGAAACAAGAGCTTTTTGTTTTTAACAATTGTTAATAAGTGCGAATAATAAAAAGAAAAACGTTTGTTTAAAAGCGTTCTAATCTTGTTAATTGCTCGCTAATTATTTTATTAACAAAACTTATTAATAGATAAATTTAATATTGCTTTAATTATCAAACGCTATTTATTAAAAGCGAAAGAATAATTTTCGCAATTTTTAGACAAAAACAAAGATAATTTTTCTCGATTTAAACTTGCATTTTTATCGATTAAATAATTGTTAAATCTTAAGATGTTTTTACGCTAAAAATTATTATTTAATAAGTTCAAAAATTAATTCTTAACAATCTAAAAAAATAAAAGTTAAGTTCAATTATTTATTGTCGATAGATTAAGACGTAAAAGAATAGATAATTGTTTCATCAAATTAAAGCTATTATTCGAATAAATATCAACAATAAGAGCAACAACGTTTGTCGGAAAACGTTTTCAAAATTTGCTAAATAATTGATTAAGAAGATTTTAGTTACTTTTAATTTTTTAAGATCTTTTAAATAGTAATTATTGTATTGTACTTTAAAGATTAAAAGACTTCTTATCTAAAAATATTAAATTAATAAAAAAACAAAATTTAGATTTAAATATCTTTGCAACGTTTACAAAAGAAGAAGTTTTAAACTTAAAAGTCTTAACAATAGAAAGATTGTTTAAATTTAATATTTAATTATTAACTATTGCAATAAATCTTTTAATAATTCTTTAAAATAAGATTTTATCGATTGCTTATTTCAATAATTAAATAAATAAATAATTAATTTTTTTATTGCTTTGTTGTACTTTTAGTTTTACAAAAATAGAAAACGAAGTTTGTTAAAATAGCTTCTTAACTAGCTTAATAATAAATAAAAACAAAAAAGATTTAAAAGAATAATCGATTTTTGCGAAGATAAGAAGTTAATAAGCAAGTTAAAAAAAAAAACGTTTGTTAACTTAACAATTGCCTAGTTTGTTGCGAGAGTATTCGAAAGAATTTTCTCAACAATAAATATTAACTTACAACAAAAGTTCGAAACACGACGCTAAATAATTAAAAAGACGCTAAATAAGCTATGTCGACAATATTGTTGTTAATATTTGTCTAAAATTGATACAATAAATTAATTAACAATCTTAATAAAATAAGTATCTAGTGCAAGAATTTAGATACTTGGGACTTGCGTCAATGCGTTTGAGCAAAAGCGAAAAAGATAATAACTAATAGCGCTCAACAATTGATGAAATAATCTAGACAATAAAAACTACTTGTCTTCGAAACTAATATTTGAAGCTATTAATTAATACGAAAAGAAAAACGATTGTTGTAAATACAAAGCAAGCAAGACAACTAGTTGTATAATATAATAATTTATAATTAAACTAGAAACAAATGCTAGCTAGATAAACCCTAACTAGTAACGACTAACTAGACGATGCTCGCATTAGAATCTTAATAAAATAAACAACAAAATTTTATCTTTTGTTTAACTTATATTATTAATTTAATAATTTAAAATTTTATTATAACTTTTAGATTAAAAGCAATTGTTAATAATATTGTTCTTTAATTAGAGAATAAATAAGTTTAGAATATTGCAAGAAGTACAAACTTATTTGTTATAATTAAAAAGATATTTATTTGTATAATAATGCAAAAAAATAATATGTTTACTAAATTTTATTTAGATTTATACTTTTATTATTGTTATTAATAATTTGTTTTAGCGCTTAATTTGTTTTAGAGTCTTTCAAAAACAAAAAAATAAATAATCTTAAAAACTAATACAAAATATTTGTATTTGTGAAAATTTTATCTATTTAATACTTTGTTATATATATTAACTACGCGACTATATTAATCTTTAGATAGAGAAATGTTAAAAAAATCAAAAAATATAAGATATTCGACTAGATAAAAGCAAGTAACAATTAATTTAATTGCTTAACAATATATTAAATTCTTTCTATAAATATATTTTATAATGTCTTGAACAACTAATATTAATATTTATTTAGAATTTTAAGTCTTTAATATTATATTTAATTATCTTAATTATTTAAAGAAAACTATAACAAATTATAGTTATTCTTTGAGAGAAATTATATTAAAGGTTTATAAAAAAGTTTCGATAAAATTTGTTAAATATTATCCAAAAACAAAAGAATTTAATAGAATATTATACAATTTTGTTGATATTTGAAATTTTACGTAAAAATTGAGTCTTTACAAAATATAAAACAAAGAATATTAATAATAATTTTGTAATTTATAAGACAAAATATTAGACAAGATTTAAAGTTTATTTTTGATATTATTATAATTTGGTTGTTGTTTTAAGAGCAATAGTACAAAGAGCAAATATTATCAAAAAGATAATACAATATAGTAATATATTTAATTTTTAGCTAACTTTTTTGATAATTTAATACAAATATTGTAAGATTTTTATTTTAACAATCTTAATACTTTTGTTTGATTTAAAACAAAGATAGTTAATATCTTTGCACTAATATTATAGAAAATAAATATTTAATATAAGAATATTAAAGAGATAATACTTCGAACTATTCTAAATTAATATAAATAACTAGTTTTTTTTATCTAGTATTATTGATAGATATTAAACAAACTTTTAGTCTTATTTAAAGAGTATATTAATAAAATTAATCTTAAATAAGTTTAGAAATAATTAAACAAATTATAATAATTAAATACTATAATTGTACTATAAATTTAAATTTAGAAAAGACTATTGTTAAATCGTAAAATATATATTGCAAAATACAAAATAATACTTAGCAAATTAATAGAAATAAGAATTCTTTTTAAATAAAGTTTAAGATTGTTTTAAGTAAAATTTATTTATAACTAAATTATTGTACAAAAGATTTTATATTTATAATATTGTTATAAATAAACAAATATTATTAGCGATAATATAGATAGATAATATATTTAAAATAACTAAATACTTAGTATTGTATTAAATTCATATATTTAACTTCTTAAAAATAATATTATCTCTAATTTTAATATATATTTAAATATAATAAGATTAAATAAAAATCTTAATAACTTAGTAGTAGCGTATTTAATTTCTTGTAATAATAATATACAATCTATAATATTGTTTAAGATAGCATTATAATACTATTTAAGATTATACTATAGATTGTATATTATTAGTATAAAAAATTAAAAAAATAAAAGTTCGAATTCTTTTTAAGATACAATATTTTTTTTTGTGCAATCTTCTATAAAATTATATAGAATAAGATTGTTAAGCTCTTTAATTAGAGAAATTAAGTTAATAACTGCTAGGCAAAAGATAGTAGCTAGGTAGGCAAGGCAAGCAACTAGACAAGATAAAAAGACACGCAAGTAAACAAGGCAAACATCTATAATAATTGTAAAGTAATTGTCTAAGAACTAAACTAACAATCGAATTATACTTGATTGTTCGAAAGCAAACGTTATCGATAGACGTCAAACGCTCTCTTGTTATTAGGCAAGAGCATTAGATACAAATCTCGTAACACATGCTCTTCTTAAAAGAAAAAACATTAACGTTCTCGTTATATTGTACTCTTTATTTAACTTCTAAACTCAATTATTATTTTATTAAGACTTTAATCGTCTAATTAATAAAAATAAATTTGTTGTTCTTATTTGTCTAAGCGTTATGCTTTTAAATAATTTTAATTCAATTCTTTTCAATATTTAGTTTGTCGTAAAACTTCTTATCGCATTAACGATAAACGCTTTTTTTTGCGTTTGAATATATTTTGTCTATATTAGTTGTTGCAAAATTGTTTTAGAATTTATTTTTAAATAATTTGACAATCTTAACAATTTAAATTAACTTGCTAGCGAATTTGACAATATTTTTAAGAAGCGTATAGATATCGATCTTAACAATAAAGTTAAAAATAGTATTGTAACTATTTTGTATAATTTGAAAACGCATTGTTGTTTTATTCGAATTATTTGCTATTTTATTTAATAAATGTTTAGTAGTTGTTATAAAGCAAGTTGTTTAACAATTAATAATAAAAATATTTGTAAACTTAATAGCATTTGCAAATTTAGTAATTATACTTTTGCAAATTAATTTGTCTTTCGAATTTAACGTTTAACAAACAATTTTTGTTTTAATTTCTAATTTTTTTGCGTAGCGCTTTAGCAACTTTGAATTTTAAGAGACAAAAAATAAAACAAAATTAAAAAAGATATTTTCTTCGACTAGAATCGAAATTAATTTATTTATTTTTATAATTAAAGCTAAACGTTCGCAAAACAACATTATTATCTTAAATAAAATATAATCAATATTTGTTTTTTGCGTCTTTTACATTCTTAATAAAGTTGCGCTTTTGCGTTTAATTGTTTAACAAGCTTTTGTTAATATAGTTTTCTTATTAAAATCGTTCTTTTTAACATTTTTCTTGTAGTATAAATTCGAAAACAAGTTGTTTTTTATAACAAGATTTAAGATAGATTTGCAAGCTTTGTAATTTGCAAAGATTTAATTTTTTCTTAAGAGCAATAACTTGTTAAGACGTATTAATGTTTAATAAAATATAATATTATATACAAAATTATTTATTTTAGTTGTTTTGTATCTTTTTTACGAATTAACAATTTAAGTAGATTAAACATTAATATCGTTTTACAAAATATATTTTTTCTTAAAAACATTAATAGTGCTTATAGATACAAAGATAAATTTTAGAGATATATATAATATGTAAATATTGTTGTTTTTGTTAAAAGTTGCAAATTATAAAGAGAAGCAATTGTATATTATAATATTAATACAAACAATACAACTTATATTGTAATCAATAAGATACGTATAACTTAATAAATAGTTAAGATAATTGTTAATATTTATCTCTTTGTTAATCTAAAATAAAGCAATATTTATTTCGATTATTTTTGCGTTTAGAATCTTCTTATTAGAAATTAAATAAACAAAAGATATATTATTGTCTTTGCGAAACATAATTATAGTAAAATAACTATTAAATATAAATATTTTACAAAGAAGTTGTTCGACGTTTGTTATAATATATTTTTTAAAAAAATTGCATTTAATTTTAATATCTTTTAAACTTAGTTTGTCGTCTTTTGCTTTAATTTAGTTATTATTATTTTACTAACTTAGAGTGTTTGCGAAATCGTTTTTAATTGCTTAATTAATAGCTTTGCGTTTGCAAACTTTTGCGATATTTTAATTAAGATAAAAGTTTTTGTTCTTTTTGTCGAAAATTATATTAATTAATTTTTAAACAATAACAATAAATAAACAATCTTGTAATATAATAGCAATAATAAAGATACTATTGTCGATAATATAAAGATAATAATTAACGATAATAAATAAAAATACATATTGATAAAATTAAAGATAATAAGCTTTAGTAATGTTGTTAACATTAATATTGATTATATTAGTGCTCTAATAAATTGCGCTTTATAACTAAAACTTGTAAAGCGTCTACTATAAGTATATAATAAATTATAATTGTTTAACGTTACGTTTAAACAAGTAGTTTATTATTATTAATTCTTGAACGTTAACAACGACAACATTAAGATAAAGTTTAAACGTTGTTATCTTTTTTGCTATTTGTAACAATTTTAATTTTAAACAATTTACTTCTTTTTTTAGATATAAATGCGTTTTCTATTGTTTTAGATAATCGTTTGCGCTTCTTTAATAATAATATAAGAACAACAATATCTACTAAAGATGTTAAGACAATTATTTCAAGTATTGTAATAGTTGTTTTAGAGCGCTTTATAATAAGAAAAATAAACACTTTATACTTTGTCTTGTAGTTATTGACAAAATTTGTAAAATTATCTAATAAATTCTTGTTATATTATCGATTTTACTTAGCATTGTAACTTTTTTATCGAACAAAATACTTCGAAATAAAACGATTTTGCTTATATTGACAAATGCGATATTCGATAAAAGCTTTAATTTTGTAAGAATATTATTTAATATTTAATTTAACAACAATTTTCGAATAATTTAACTTTAAACAATTGTACAAATCTTTATTGTCTAGCGTTAACTTAAAATAAGCAATAAATATAATTAGATAAATTTTTTAATTTGTTAAAAGATTCAATTTGTACGTTAAATTGTCTTTTGGTTTAAAAATCTTAAAAAATCTAATGCATTAAATAAACAATTTAAACAATTTAACAAATAACAAGAAGTAATCTTTGTAAAGACAAAGATATATTATATTATTTACAAAAAGTTCGATAGATTTATAATATTTGTCGTATATTATTTTAACTATTATATTAGCTTATATAATTGTTGCTTTTGCTTTAAAGATATTAACAATCTTCTTTTGCAATTAATTTGTCTAAACGTTGTTAAGTTTAAAAAGAAACAAAAAATTACGTATCTTAAAGCTTAAAATTATTTTATTTAGTAATAATTTAATAGACGCATTAAACAAATTATTAAGACAAACGCAAAGTGTAAATAAAAAGAATATTTAGTTTACATTAGAGTTGCTAGTCGCTATATATTGCAAGACTATTTTAATTATTTAGTTTGTTTGTTTATTTTGTTTGTCTATTTGTAAATAATATGTTGTTAAAATCAAAAATTAAACTTCTAGCTTCTAAAATATAATTGTTTAAAATTTAGATATAAACTTGCAATCTTTATTATATATAAACGCTTTTAGAATTCTTTAGTTAACAAAGTTATTAAGAAAAATACTTGTTTAATTTGTTCCAATATAAGTTGTTTTATTAATTAAAACAATTACTTTTTTAAAAAATTTACAAGTTGTTATTAAAATAGTATTAAAACTCTAATATAACAAAAGACTTAAAACGAAATTGATATATATTATATAAAAAGATACAAAAGAACTTAAAATTAAATTAAGACTTTTATATAATTAATATTGTTTAATTTAACAAAGATTGTACTTTTAACAATAAGCAATATATCAATGCAATCGAAAGACAAACTTGCAAAGATAAAAATTAATTATTATTATTTTGTAAATACAAATAAAGTTAATATAACTATTTATATTGTACATTTAGTAAAAGATTTTTGTCTTAAATTCTTTAAGCAAATATAATTTTTGGAATTTGCATAGTCTATAAAGTAGAGTAAATTGTCTTTTTTAAAAAATTAAATACTAAAAGATATAGATAATCTTCGAATTGTTGTTAGAATTTTTGTTTATTTAATAAGTTTAACGTATATTTTAAGAAGTCTTTTCTTAAAGATTTTACTTATTTAAACAAAATTTAAATAAAATAAAATTGTCTTATTAGTTGTATTTTAATTAATTAGATTTATCTTTTTTTTAAAAGTTTATCGCATTAACTCAATTATAGCTTATATATTTGTTGCAAAGTTGTTTATTTTATCTAAAATTCATAATTTGTTCTTATTATATTTATCTTTAAATGCAAGAAATCTAAACAATATATTCGAAATTGTATATAATTTTTCTATATAATAACGTATGTCGAATAAAAATTGTAAAAGATATTAAGAAGCACGTACAAAACAAAAATTAAGCTTATTAATTAATAAGAAAAATAATATAATTTGTCTAATAATACTTGTTGTAACTAAGTAATTAGTATAAATTATAATAAGTTTTTTGATCGCTTTTATTAGATATCTAGTCTTTTGTATTGTTTATACAAAACAAGTTACTTTTATCTTAATTAATTAATAATTTATTTTAACAAAGTTTAAAGTTTTAAACAAAAACAAGATATATTAAATATTGTTTCGTTTAAAGTTGTCGCTAGTTAAATTGTCTTTAACATAATATATCTTAACATTAAATTCGCGCTCTTTGAAAACGTTTAGATCTATATACAATTAACAATTGTTATCAAAATAAATTAAGAAGTTCGAAGCTATTAAGAATTGCTACAATTAATAAAAGATTTAAAAAAAAAAAAAGTATTTAATATACGTGTTTCTTAAATATGTCTTTTGTTTTTGTTTGTCAACAATAGAAAAAAATTTTAGAAAACAAGTTTTTTTTGTTGTAAAGCGTTAACTCGCTAGACGTATTAAGCAATTTTATTTCTTTAATAATTAACAAAATTAAAATAGATCTTAAGTATCTTTAAATTTTTAGAAAGTTTAATTGTTTTAATAACAATAATACGTTTCTTAGTAGTGAATAAATTAAAGACGTTTACTTTTTGTTCTAGCAACATAATACTAGAATAATTAAAATAAATCTTCTTATAATTAAGCGTAACGTCTAATAAGACTAATTTGTCGAACAATTAAATAAAATAAACTAAATATATGTCGAACAATTGCAAAAAAACAACAATATTGTTAATATAGATTTGACAAAACTTTCTAAATTAATAAAGTTTTTTGTTTATTATTTGTTAAACGTAGACAAACGAATTTTTAAACTTTATAATAGCAATATTAAGTTGTTCCTTGTTTCGATAAATAATAAAAAAGAACTTATATTTATTTTTTAATGCAATTAAGAATTGCAAAAAGAAAGTTAGTTTGTTTATTAAACTTATATGTTTACAATTACAAATCTAAACTATAATATTAGTTTAAATAAATATTAAATATTTATTTGTAGTAATTAATTTATTTAGTTTGCGAATATTAATTAATACTTAATGTTTTCGAGTTTCGTTTAACAAAATTTGTCAAATTACAAAAACAAAAAATTCGAACAACAAAAACTTAATTAATTATATTATCTTGTCTTAAGTATATAGTTTGTCAAATTCTTTATTAACTATTTTGCGATCGCATTCTTCTAAAAGATAAATTTTGTATTTTATTTTTAATATTAACGTAAAATTTTAGTTGCTATTTAATAAAATCAACAATTAGTCTTTTCTAATAAAATTAATAGTTTTGTTAATATTTTTTCACAAAATATGCAATCGTGTTATAAGATGTTGAAGCGCAATAATTTTGTCTAAATTGTTGTAAACATAAACGTTATTAATTAAATTTGCTTAATAATTATTATTAAGCATATTAATCTTAATATTTTCTTTAACTATTTATTTCTCTTTGTTAAAGCTAATTGAATAACAACTTTGCTCCTTAAATTCTAGCAAACGTTCAAATATCGCATATTATAAAATGTAAAAAAACATTAAACAATTGTTACAAATATATACGAAAAACATATTTTTGTTTGCAATATAAAAATAAAGGTCAAACAAAATCGATTTAAAAATATAGTTTTTGTTAAATAAAATATTATCTTGTACAATTACTAGAACTTCTAAAATAAAATAAATAACAATTACAAGACTTCTTTTAATTTTAACAACTTGTTTTACTTTAATATTGTTCTTTAAATTTATCTTTAATTTTATTTTTAAACTTCGACAACTTTTAATAATTAATTTGCGTTTGTTTGCGTTAACAACTATATATTTGAAATTAATAATATTTATCTTAAGCAATAGCTTTGTTCTTAAATTTTTTACAATATAAACTTTTTAACAAAAGTAAGCAACAATTATTTTGTTATCTATTTTGTTTTAAAGATATATTAAGAGTTCAAAATAATTGTTAATTAAATACTTATTGTTTCTAATATCGCGTACAAATATAGCAATACTAAATTGTTTTGTAAGATGCTTTAGTCTTAAGTTATTAAAAAAGTTATTGTTAATTAATAATATAATGCATTTGTTATTAACGCAAACAATACAAAAGATAATTTTTTATAAAAATGTTATTTAATATATTGCATAATATTAATATCTAAAAGCTAGTTTATCTTAATATAGCAATAAAGCGTCTAACTTAATTAGCTCTAAATTTATAAAACTTACTTTAACAAAAACAAAGTTAATATAAAATACTTTAGTAAACTTTTAACAACATATCTTGTTATATTTGTCTTTAATATGCTAAAAAAGCTTGTTTTTTAATAAAAAAATCAAGACACAACTTTTGTATTTAAAGAATAGTAAAAAAGATATTAATGTTAACTTAATATATATTGTATTTGTTTAATAAGTTGTTTTCTATAATAAATCAACTAAATAAGCAATTGCTAATACGTTCTTCTTAACATAGTATATCTCTTCGAATTAATTGTTAACAATATAGTATGTTGTTATATTTGCATGTAAATAATTATAGTAATTTGTAAGATTTTCGAAGAATATAAAGTAGTAGACAAACTCTATATATTTTGCAAAATTTGCGTAGTATATTGTTACAACAAAAACTTAATAGATTGCTATTTATTCGTAATTGCTCTAATAGTTATTGCAATAATTTTTGCAATATTTATTTTAATAGTTATTTTAATTTTGTTGTGCGTTATTTTATTTGTCTCTTGTTTTCTAATTTTAATAGTAAGAATTTTTGCTCTAACTATTTGCAAAAGAATTTATTGTTATTATAATTGCAAGTTTTGCAAAAAACTTTAATATCTAAAACTATTGTAACGCTTGCTAAATTAATTAACAAAATTGTTTGTTAAAATTTTACAAATCTTGCATAAACTATTTAAAATATTTGTAATTAACAAAATGTTGTTAAAAGAAATACGCGTAATCGAATTGCTAATAGAAAAACATACAAAAAAGATAAATTAAGCAAAACATATATAGTGTAAGCTAACAAATAATTTGTTCTTTTAATTGTTTATTTAATTGATTTAAATTTTGCTAATTAGAGCGATAAACAAATATTATTTTTTATATCTCGTATTTTGCGTTAGGTTTTTTAATAAAATCTTAAAATAATATATAAGCGATAAATATACTAACAATAAAATATAGTTTTATCTTAAATTGATTTTATATTTAGATTAATTGTTTTTAGATTTCTTCGATATTTGTTAATTGCGCATAAAGAATAATGTTTTGCAAATATCTTATAATTTCTTGTTTATTTTTAGCATCTTTAATAATAAAGATCTTTAACGTTAACTTGTTAAGCGCTTTGCTAATTTTTATTTTAAAGCAATTCTACAATTTATTGATAAAATTTAAAAAAAGCAAACTTGGAAATATTTGTCGTTTAAAGTTGTTTACTTTCTTAAAATATTATGTTATAACAAAGTTACAAAAACAAAGAAAAAAATTGTTTCGAATAACAACTTTGTTAACAACGTGCGCATAATTATTTACACATTCGACAAATATAAAGACTTCTCTATATATTGTTTTCTTATAAGCAAAAATAATATTGTTTAATTCGTAATTATTTAGAGCGTCTAGATAAAAAAAGTCTAAATTAGACGTTTTAAATTAATTAGAAAACATATTTATATTTTTTTGTAAAAACTTATTAAAGTGTCTAGAGACGCAATAGTAATTAGTTAATTTATTTTAAGACAGATGTTATATTTGTTTTATTAAAGAGCGTTAATTTTTTTTATATAATATAGTTCGCAATTGTTTTAAATTAAAGTTTGCAAAAAGTAAAGTTTGCTTAAAGATCGCAAAGTTAAATTAAGAAATCAAAGTTTATCTAAAAATTGCAAAATTAAGTTGCGAAATCGAAGTTTATTTAAAGATCGCAAAGTTAAGTTGTAAAAACAAAGCTTGTTTAAAAGCTATTAGATTAGTTTAAGCGCTAAAAGATTGTTAAACAAACTTGTACTACTACTAGAAATCTATATTATTAAACATAATTATATTTAATTAAGTTGTCTCTAATTATAAGATATTAGATTTGACATTTTGTTGTTAATTGTACTAAGCATATTCCTTAACGTCAAATAAGTTAAATAATTGTAAATTGTACAATTGTGCGACAAAATCAAGTTAATTAAATTGTTGTCGTTTATTTTGCAAAGAATTATTAGAGCGTAAATTTATTATTTTGAATTTGTTATATATTTCGAAACTCGTTTAATCAAGTTTAGATTAATAACAACAATTTATATTATCGTTTTTAAGAGAGAAAATTCGCTTTTAACAATATAAATTATTAACGTTCGCTAATGTATCTTTGTGCGATTTATCGTTGTTTAATTTGCTAATTTTGTTGTTTCTTAATTTGTCGAAAAAGTTAATTATTAATTGTCTAAATAAGAACGCAAACAAAATAAAAAATATAAATAAAAAGACAAGTTTCAAGATATTTGAAGACGTAAATCTACACTAAATAACAAAAACTTCGTCGAGATACTTTAAAGCAACAATCAAACTAAAAGATTTTAAATTCAAAATGTTATTAAAATAGATATTTAAATACTTTTAATCAAATTGTTTGTTTTAATATTTAAATAGTTGTTTTGCAAACAACTTTAATAACGTCTTCGAAATAATGTTGTCTAATATAGAAGACAATAATGTCTTTGAAGTAATAACATTAACTACGACAAATTATAATATCTTTAAAATCTAATAATTAAAAACGATAAATAATAATATTTTTGTCGAAAACTTGTTATAAGTTGCGACAAACAATAATTTCTTCGTAAAAACTTCGTTGCTAATAATATTAAATAAAGTTGTTTATTGCATTCTTTCGAACTTATTAATTGCTTATTTAAGTAAAGCTTTGTTAATTGCTTATTTAGTTAATCAAATTTGTTTATCTTTATTAGACTAAACAAATTAAATAGATTAACAAGTTCTACTTGTAAATTTAAGTAAAAATAAGTAAGACAAAAACTTAAAGAGCTTCTTAGTTCTTTGCTTAATTAACTCACTAATGCAAGAGATATATTGATGCCCAATAGTGCAAAATTGCAAAATTTGATAAGTAAGAGCAAAAAGGGCGAGATTAGCTAGTTTAGCTAAGAAAGACATCTTAACACAATTAGACAAACACTTGTATAAGACAAGCGAATATAAACTTTGATACAATAATTTAGTGTCTAATAATTGCGAAAGACAAACGAATGTTAGCTTTGATGCAATAACTTAATGTCTAATAATTGCGAAACGCAAACAAATGCTAGCTTTAATACAATAACTCAATATCTAGTAAATGCAAAATACAAATAGATAAGAACTCTAATATAATAATTTAATGTCTAGTAATAAATGCGAAACTAAATAAAAGAATTAACAATTAATGTCGTTTGTCTAAATTAGACAAGCGATTGATTTAAATCGTTGATTGAAACTATTATTTGCTAGACAAAAGATAATAATTAAACAAGCAAGATAAGCAACTAGATAAGATAAAAAGACACACAAGTAAACAAGACAAACATCTATAGTAACTGTAAAGTAATTGTCTAAGAACTAAGCTAACAATTGAGTTATACTTAATTGTTCGAAAGCAAACGTTATCGACAAGCGCCAAACACCCTCTTGCCATTAGACAAGAGCATTAGGCACAAATCTTGTAACAATAACTTAACTCTAATTATTTAAATAATCTAAATATATAATTATAATATACTTTTTAATTATTATATTTAATAGAAAAGAATATAAAAAATATATATAATAAAACAATATACTTAATAGATAATATAACAAAATAATACAAATAATAAAGTACAATAAGTAAAATCGCTCAAATTTTTAATTTCTTGCTAACTATTTCGAATTTCAATATAACAAAGATATTTAAATTTAAATTTTATTACTATTTATTATATTAAAGTCTCAAATTCTATATTAATTGTTTCAACAATTGCAAATTCTTAGACTTAATAGTTTTGCAATTAATATAAATAGTAAGAAAATTGTTATCTAAATATATAAAGTAGAATATAGATATATACTATATAGAAACAATAGCAATACAAATAGATAATATATTTACTAGAAAAAAAGCTAGTTATAAAACTCTTAATAGTTTTCTAAAGAGTTGATAAGATTAATACTTAAATCTAGTATTCTTTATTGTCTTTTTTGTTAATAGCTTTATTTTGCAAGATTTTCTAAATTAATTTTGCAAAGACTACTTTCGAAATTAATAGATTATTAATCTTCTAGTATTTGCAAATTTTATATAGAGCTATTGTTTTAAATTTATATTTGCGTTTCTTCTATATTACAAATAATTAGCTAAAAATAGCTTAATATATTATCTTTTTGCATTATCTTTTGTATACTAAAAGCTATCTTAATTGATATTTTTTTGCTACAATTAACTTGTGTTGCTATTTTTTTGGCAATTTCTTATCTATTATCTTACAAGCTAAATTAGATATATTAGCAATATATAATATATTAAATAATTACTTAATATATTATTAACTTGTTTAATTGGAGCTATTGAAGTTTTAGAGCAAAACTTATTATTAAATTAAGAATTGTTAATATTAAATAAAAGAATTAATAATATAGAATGCAAGAATTAACAAGTCACATCATCAAATATTTAATAGATAATGCAATAGAATAACATGCAATAGACATATATACTTGTACTCGATTTTAATAGTCAAAGAGTATATATTATACAATAATTAATATAGTAAATATAATAATATTTAATTGTAGTAATATTAAATAAAAGTAATATTTAGACTTTAATTCTAATATTAAATATACAAATTTACTTTATAATTGCAACAATCTTTCTATTTAAATATTATATGTTAATTAATATATTTAATAATATCTATTGTCTTAATCTATACAATTAATATATAAGTTTATTTCGCATTATTTGTATATATTATTATTAAAACTAATTAAAAGAATAGATTTTTTAAGATCGAATTTCTTCTTATTTAGAAATTCAAATATTGTTAAGTAACTAATATAATATTGTTAAATAAAAAACTTGGTTTGTATTATCTATATATATTATCTTTAAGACTAATTTAAAGTGCAAAATATCTATTTTATTAACTTCTTTGCAAACTATTACTAATAGAAATTGTGCTACAATATAAATTAAAGATAAAAAGCTACTTTACAAAAAGTAAAATATTAATTATATAATATTTTACAAGCGTCTAATTAAATTGTAAGCAATAATTGTCTTTAAAAAAGTCTTTAGATAGATTTAAATTAATATAAAAGAAAATGTTAAAAATATAGTAACTAATAAAAAAGTAGAAAAAGAATTGTATAGTAATATATTTAAGTAATATATATATATTTAAAAAGCTAACTATATTGTAGCGCAATATTTTAAGATTAAACTAATAAAGAAAATTAAAGACAAAAATATTGCAAAATAGACTAAAGTTAATACAATTGCTATACAAATAATGTTAGAGTAAAGATATAGATACAATACAATCTCTTAATATTTAAATATATATAGAATCTAATATAAATAAAATAACTAATTTAGATATTAGTCTAGTTCTAATTAGTTTAAATTAAGCAAAAATATAATTAAATATATAATATTAATTATTAAAATAATTTAATAACGCATTCTATATTATTAGACTAATTGTTAGATCGGATTTCGATTCCAACTATTGGAATCAACTCGATCCAACAATTTTAACATTAGAAATCGAATCGAAACTCGAGTCGATTTCTAAATTTTTAAAATCGAATTGATTCGATTCGACTCGATTCTCAATTCCAATATTAGGAATCGAATCGAATCGCCGAGAATTGTTAAGAATTCTAAAAATAATATATTATTACTAAAAATAATAAATTATTACTAAAAATAATAAATTATTACTAAAAATAATAAAATTTACTAAAAATAGTAGTCTTGGCAATTCGAATTAATTTTTTCGAATCGGGTTTCGATTCCAACTCTAGAAATCGACTTGAATTGTTAATTTCAACATTAGAAATTAAATCGACTTTTTGATTCCAACTTTTGAAATCGACTCAACCCAATTCGGGTCGAATATTTGACTCGAACTCGATAACCCGACCCGACGCGATCAGTCTATATATTATAAAGAATTTAATAAATTAAAAAAAGCGCATAATCTAGATACAATTAACAAATTTAAAAGATTTAAAGATACTTTTGCAAACAATAAAAATATTGTAGATTGCAAAATATCTAATTCTTTAAGATCGACAAATAACAATTCTAAAGACTTAATTAAGATTAATAATAATAGAGTAGAGATAAGATAAAAAAAGACAAATAATAATACAAAAATAATAGATGACAAGTATAAAGATATAGAATACAAAGACAATAATAATAATAATAAGAACAAAGACAATAATAATAATATTAAGAATAAAGTTAATTATAAGATTATAAAGATCTTAAACTAGTTAATAGCATTAGTAAGTTTAAATATATTATCTAAATATATTACTATATAATTTTTGATAAAATATAGAATCGAAGTTTATTAAGAGACTATAATAGTTGTAATCTATTTACTATATAAATATTAAATATTTTATATATATTACTTTACTGCATTATTATAAAATATTTAGATAAAAAAATAATAAGATTTAAAATTTAATTTATGTTTATTAAATTTGTTACTAAATAACTTTATCTCTTAGCAATTTAAGTTGATTTTTTTAAGTTAATTTTTTATTTTAACTCTAGAAATCAATTTAATTTAATTTAATTTTTAATTTCAATTTTAGAAATCGATTTGTCAAGACTTTCGAGTCGAGTTAATTCGAATTGCTAAAATTCGAATCAATTAATCGATTCGAACTCGATTAATCGATCCAACGCGATTAGTCTACAAAAATAGAAAATTTTAATATAATAATGTTATATTCGATTTCTTAACAATTTGATTTGATTTTAAATATTAAAATTAAGAATTAAGTTAAATTAAATTAATTCGATTTTAAAATTATAGAAATTAAATCAAGTTTTAAGTTAGTTTCTAATATTAAAATCGTCGAGTCGAATGGATTCCAAAAGTTGAAATGGAAATCCGATTTAATAATTAGTCTAATTGCGAATTTTGCAAATTTAACTATTAGTTAGTCTAGAATCTATTTAGCAACAAAAGTCTTAACGCTTGTTTAATAAAAATTCAATTTTAATGTTCGAAATATATACGAGTTTTCGCAATACTTTGTTTATATTTTCAATTGTTTATATTTATATTATAGTACTTTATATAATAGAATCGAACAATTTGTAAGATTTCTACGCGTAAATTATATACTAACAAAAACATCTCTTATTGTGCGCATAATAGTTGTAAATTGTGTTTGTAAATTATATTTATAAACTATATTCGTAAATTGCGTTTATAAAACTTAACAATATATAAGATTAAGTCTTGACAAAGCATATATTAATTATATGTTTGTGTTACGAGTCGCGTGCTAATATGTACTAGTCGTCGCGCATCGCTCTTCACAAGGTAATCAAGAAGAAAAGATCTACCAACAAGATCAAAGTGATCAAGATAACTTGACCCTTAGACACCTTAGATTCTAATTAAGGTAATCAAGGTGATCAAGGTCTTGACCATCTTGGACACCTTGAACTCCCAATGATGGAAAAGGTATATAGCTTTCGAACGCGACTCCCTTATAGATCGTGTTCAACTCATCATAGGTTTTTACTTATTGTTACTTTGGTTCATCGAATCTCTCTCAAGGTTCATTGATCATAGGAATTGCCTATAGTTGCAAACCCTTGTTACCAAGTGATTGCTTGCATTGCCTAAAGACGCCTACAAACCTCTCCAACAACATAACTTACCCTAATACCTTCGTAGGAAGTACTAGCGTAACAGTTTGCAAGTTCTACTAATTGTAGCTTAACTCTATACTTAATTATATAAAGTAAATATATTAACATATTAGCTAATTTAATTATTAGTTACTTATAGTACTATTAACAAGAGTTCTAGAATTATTAATACTAATATAAGTATATATTATTTCTAGTTTTTGCACTTATATATAAGATATTTGTATTTTTAATATTTTATATATTGTTTTATTTTGTATTTTATATTATTATATTTTATAATTTTTATATTTAACTTACAAATTATTTTTAATTATATAAGAGTATTTCTTATTTTTGCATTATTTACTTATATTATTATTTACTTATATATTTTTTTCATTACTTTTTCTAGTAAATTAAATTATCTTTTTTATTTTTATATCTTAATATATTGTTTTACACAATTTTTTTATTGTTTTTGCTCTCTTTTTCTTTATATTTTTCTTTATATTTTTAAGTTCAATATTTATTAGCAAATCGAGATAACTCTTTCTAGAAGCTTTTAGCGATTAGAGACTCTTAAGATTGTTTTGCGCATATTTTAGTCCTCGAATTAAATTAGCAAGATATGATTGATCTAAGATCGCTTGTAGTTAATTAAGAAATTTAAGAAATAGTAAAAAATTCTTTAAACATTACTTGTATTGTTAAGACTTATAAACGCAATTTACAAACGCAATTTATAATTAATATGCGTATAATATAATTACGCAATAAAGATATTATATTAACGCATAATCTTTATATAGAAATCTTACAAATTGTTCGACTTTGCTATACAAATTACTATAGTGTAAACAAGTAACAAGTAAAGATATAATTAAAGTGTTGCGAGAGTTTATGCGTATCTCGAATATAAATATTAAACTTTTTGTTAAATCTTTTTTGATTGCGAACAATCGCGAGCGCAAAATGTAATTAGAAATATCTCGAGAACTTGCGACAAACCTAAAATTAGTCTTAAATCTATCTTAAGCTACTTAAGTTATATCTACATCTTAAACTTAACAAGTTATCTCTCTATTTTATTAATATTATAAATAATTGTGTTTATATATTTGTAATTCAAGATTATTATATTAATTTTTTTTAGAAATTATTTAACTTTAAAGTTTTTTTGCTACTTTTGTTGTTTATTCGAAAAACAATTATTCTTTTAAAATATTAAATATTCTATATATTTTTTGACGCTATTAATATTTTAATAGTATTAAAATTGCGTATTAATATTATTACTTTTGTTGCATTTATTTTATATATTCTCTTTATTTTTTGTTTCTCTTTTATTTATATTATATTTTTATCTTTCTTGTAAAACGTTTTATTAAGAATATCTAAGAGATATTTGTTCAATTCTGTGCTTATTTTGTTAATAATAGACTTTCTATTATTGTAATTTATATAACTTTTTTTATATTTTTTTCTTTATATTTTTCTTCTTCTTTAGTTTGTTAATTGTTTTTTTTTTGTTTTTTTTTAGAATTAAGATTATATTAATGCGTATTTTTTTCGCAAAAATGTTGTCTAGTTATCGCGTTAACTCCTTTCTTAAAGAAAATAGTTTTATTAACATTCTTAACAAGACAATTTTAAACGCGTTTTTTTAATTTAATCGTGGATGCTTTACCAAAAAACGGCAAGCGCTTTTAGATGGATCATACCTTACTCGTCTCCACCCCTTACCCGCCTAAATTAGGACATTTTTCTAGCATCTGTTATAACTCCATCGCCATAGCTTCAAATTATATAAATAAGACGTCAAATAAAAGTTCTTATCGTGCTCTATAAATTATTTATAGAAAGTTAATAAATTAGAGGAGAAATAATAGATTTTTGAGTAGTAAAAGAGACAGCTCTCCAAGATTAAAAAAACATCTCTTTGAGAAAAACATTATTACAAATTAGTAAAACAAACAAAGATATATTTATAAGATCGATTCTAAGCATTTATAAAATTCTTTAATTATGTGCCAAAAATTATAGAGAAAAATCCGCAAATTAGACCTAAAAGTAAAGTGTTTGTAGAATTTTCTTTTAACAAATTTAGATATTTGTCTTCTTCTTCTTTTTATTATTATTTGTATAGAATAAAAGCTAATCTAAAATATTGCGCTATTCTATATAGTAATATCTTTAAAGTCTATATATAGATACAAAGTCGTACTTGTTTAAAAAATAATATAAACTAATATAGTTTTTGTTGTTGTCTTCTATAGAAGATTTTTGATTCTATACAATATTTAAAACTCTGTTTGTCTTTTGTAAAGTCTTCTTATTAATATTGTCTACAACAATAATGTTCTTTGCAAGCTCTTGATTTGTCTCGACTTGTATTTTAATATTGTAAGCTAGTTAATATAAACAAGTAGTCTTTGTATTTGTAAGCAATACAATACTTTGTAATTTTATAAGTTTTGTCGATTCGATAACTTGTTTAGCTTGCGCATTAAAAGCAATCTCTTTTACAATTTTATTAGTTTTATATTTAACTTTGCGATCGATTTTTGCGAGCTTCTTATCTAGTCTTTGTAAATATAAAATGCGTAAATCTTTTACAATTATAATTTTGCTTATAATATTAATAGTTTAAGAATATCTTTTATAATTTTTTTGCTTTGCGAATGTCTTAGTGCATTAATCGAATTTCTCGATATAGATAGATAGAGTATAAATTTGTTTATCGACAATCTTAAGAAGCTTAAGCAATTGTCAATATTTATAGTTAAATTTGCAATATCTATTAAAACAATAATTATTACAAAAGATCTAAATATATTTATAAGTTAATTGCAAATCTTGCAATATACGCAATAAATAGTTGTTTATCTTTTTAATAGACAAAGTAATAAATCGTCTTATTGTTTTTGTTGCATAAGCAATATTCTTAATAGTCTTTCGCTTCTTTATTAAATCTAGAATTATATTAAGTATATACAATACTATTCTATGCTTTTTTTAAACGTATTTAATAATTGTTTGTTTAAATATTTTGTTTCGAAAGCTTTAAAAGATATCTAGAAAATTAAGTTTATTAAATTTGATATTGTCGATACAAACAATTTAATAAACTGCGTTTGCATAATATTATTTAAAGATCTAAAGACTTTCTATATCTAACAATTAAAATAGATATATAAGGTAGAATAAAAGCTTAAACAATATAATTTTATACTTTGTTGTTAAACTTTAAAAGCGAAAGATTTGATATAATTTGTAACTATTTAACAATAAAAGTATCTACTTTTTTATGCGCTTTTTGACGATATTCTTAATAATATGCTGCATTTAATTCTCGAATAGATTATTATTAATATAGATAGAGTTGCTCAAGTCTAGTATTATATAAAAATATAGATTGTTAACAACAAAATATCTATACAAAAGAAAGCTTTTCTTAATAATTAATAAGAGCGCAATTATTTTGCTCTTAGCACTTATAGTCTTTATTAATATAATATGTTTGCGATTGTTTGAATCTACTATTATAGACAATACTTTTATCGATAAGTTTGTCTCTATTGTAATAACTATGCGTAATTTTTTGCAATTAATACAAAATCTTGTCTTACTTATGTTTTATATATTTGTCAACAAAATGTCAAATTTCTTATATACATACTTTAATTGCTTAAAATAGATGTTTAATTCTTCGATATAAAAAACGTTCTTGCGTATTACAAATATAGAGTGTTTTTGTTGTTTTCGAAGCTCTAAATATTGTTTTAGAAAGCAAGTAATTTAGTTTTTGCTTATTAACAACTCTTTTAAATTAAGCACCAAAATTTGTAGCAACAATAATAAATCTTAAAATTAAATAAATATTTCTTTTGTTGTTTTGTTTGATATAGATAACAATTGCTTGCTCTTGTATCTTTGTAAGTCTCTTATTAGATACAAAACGCATAAATTTCGAAAGTCGTTTCTTTTATTAATCGACTGAAGTTCTTTGCTTGATATCGTGTTTTCTAACGCATTCTGCGACATTAATATATATTTCTTTGTTTAAGATATCAATAGTCTCTTTAATACGTTCTTCGAGTACTAGATAGATAACCAAAGATATAGTTGATAATCTATTAAAATAATTAGATAAATAATAATATTTTGAAAATTTAGACGAGTAAGAAGTAGAGACGAATAAGATATAATCCACCTAAAAGCGCTTGTTGTTTTTTGGTAAAGCATCCACGATTATAGAGTTTTTTTATAATAGATATCTCTACTTTAATATTTTTCGCAATTGATATTAATTTGCGTTGAGACGTCTTAATAATATCTTAATTACTTGCAAGCATTGCGTCGATTACATTTATATAACTCTAACAATCTAGATAGATTATAGACTTACTTGCTAGTAAAATTATCTCTTCAATCCTCTTTTATATAGTAGAATTATATAGTATTGATTTTCGCAAGCTTTTTATCTTTATTAAACAATTAATATAACTATATTTGATATAAGAGCTAAAGCAACAAAAATAAAGAGTTCTACTTCAAATTTTTATTGTTATTAAGATTATCTATACTAGAACTTAAGAAAGCTCTTTAAAAACTACAATAATAATAATAGAAATAAAAAGAATTGTAAAAGAATTAAGTTTAAATGCGTTTGCAATAGACTGATCGCGTCGAATCGATTAATCGAGTTCGGGTCGATTAATCGACTCGAATCTTGGCAATTCGGGTTATCTCAATTTGAAAGTCTTGGCGAGTCGATTTCTAAAGTTGGAATCGAAAACCAAGTTGAATCGAGTCAATTTCTAGGGTTGAAATCGAAATTCGACCCAAAAAATCGACCCGAATCGTCGAGACTATTTAAATAATTATATTATAATTATTAATAGTTAACATATAGTCAATATATAGTTAATATATATTTAATAATATTTAATAATTTAAATAATTTAAATTATAATAAGATTATGTATTATAGTAATGCATTGCTACTTTTTAAAAAGAAAATAATTAAATTGCATCTATAGATTTTATAGACCCTATAGATGCAAATAATGTATTTTATTAATAAATTGCATCTATAATGTCTATAGAGTCTATAGATACAAATATTGCATTTTATTAATAATAAAAAAATCTAAAATTAGTAATTCTTGGCATAATAACGTAATTTTCGATTTCTTAGCAATTAGATTCAATTTCTAATATTGGAATCGAATATCAACTTAACTCGAGTTGAATCGATTTTAAAATAATAGAAATCGACTTAGATTTCGAGTCGATTCCTAAAGTTGAAATCGTCGAATCGAGTCGATTCCAATAGTTGAGACCGAAATTCGATCCAACAATCAATTTAGTTTGCAATATAATTAAAAGAGATTTAAAATTATAAATTACAAACTAAAAAAAGATTACGAGAAAATTATAAAGAAGATTTTATTTTTAATTGTTTAAAAGTTGAAAACAACAAAATTTAAGCAATTTTTTTGTAACCAAATAACTTTCTTAAAAATATATTAAAAATCTGTTAAATATATATTACAAAAAGTTTTAATTTAACGTCGATTTACAATTGTAAAAGAATTAAGAAACAATTAAAAAAAATCTTGTTCTTAATAATTTTACAGTCAAAATCTAAGAGATATAGATGATTTTCTTAATCTTAATTAGATTTTTTATATATATAATAGATACAATTAATATAGACTCGAAATCTAGATATTTTAAATTAGTAATTTCTATTTATACTAGATACTTAATAGAGAAAATAAAGAATTTTTATTAATTTAGATAATTTTTATATTAAAATTTTCGAGAATAAACTCTTATCTCAAGATTCTCTCAAAAAAATATTATTTTGCTAATTGACTATTTTAGCGCAATTAGTCGCTAATTATCTATTGATTTTTGCCTCAGATATTCTTCTAATAATTGAAAAATCTTTGAATGTTAATAATCTAGTATAAGATTAATTTTATATTTTAACTTCTACTATTCTACGAAAAGATCTTAGTCGAAAAAAAGATATATTAATTACAAAGTTGTCTATTAATCTATTATACTCGATCAGAAACTTATTTTGAATTCTAGGATTATTTTAGGGTTACAGGAAACGAAGAGATTGCGCATCTAGTTTCGATTAATTTCGTATATTTTACTAAATTTTATAATTTGATTTTAATTTATAATTTGATTTTAATTTGACTTTCGCAATTCTATTTAGATATCAAACTAAATTATATAGTTTATTTCAATTTGATTTTGTCGCAATACTATAATTGGTTTAGTCTAGTATTAATATTATGTATTTAGTTTCAATAGCGTCGATTAATATATATAGATAAACAAAGCTCTTAACTGTTTAGTATATAGTAATAAAGCATTCTATTATCTTTTATTTTGATAAATTATAAGCTAAGATAGAACAAGAAATTAATTTGTTTATTAACTAGAATATCTAAAGCATAGTTTACAAATCAAATTAACAATAAATTTACAATTACTATTAGAGAATAAAGTTAATAGACTAATATGTAGTTGATAAACAAGAATATTAGCTATGCAAAACTATTTATATACAAGAAATAAATAGAAGTACTACAAATACTAAAACGCTAAATACTACTCGTAGTATATTTAAAGCTAAGAGAGCGAAAACTTAAAAAATAAAGATTATTTTAAATTAAAATTTGTAATAGTACTTCTTTCTTTAATTGCGAGCTTTAACGAGTTATTAATATTATTTTCAACTAACGCTTCAAATAATATTAAGCATTGTTAAACAAAATATTTAATTAATATTAAATATTGTATTAAGTATCTATTTAATGTCGAAAACAATTTTTTAAATATTTGTTACTTAAACAACAATAACAATTTCGTCTAATAAAGAGATTAAAGCGTTAAAAAATCGAAAAAATGCAACATATTTTAAAAAGAGATTAACAACAACAAAAGAAAATAGCAATATTAAAAACTTAAAATTTGACAAATCTTAATTATATTCGAACACGTTTGTCTATATCTATTACACAAAGAGAGAAAATAATATAAAAGTATTTTGACAACAATGTATATACAATTGTGCGTATATTTAGAAATGTTAAGTCAACTCTTATTCGAAGAATATTTGAAAAAAAACATTTGTAAAGTGTTTAACAAAAATACTATAAAAACAACAACAAGAATTGCAAATATATATAGAACAAATTTTAAAGCAATATATTCTTAAGATTAATATTTAATATAATTACAAGAATCTTAAGTATATATTAATTAATATTCGATAATAATAATTGTATTAATAATGTTTTCTTAAATTTTTATCAAATAAAATTAAAAAGAATCTTAAATGCGCAATTAATAATTTAGTTGTTAATAAATATATAAACAATATTAGACGTAATTAAGAAACTTTATATTTATAACTTACAAAAGATTTAATACAAATCGAGTACTTTAAAATAAATATAATAAAAGTCTATTACTAATTTTAGATATTTTTCGATAGATTGATTGTCGGGTCGGATTTCGATTCTAACTTTAGGAATCGACTCGACTCGATTCGATTCGATTAATCGACTCGAACTCGATTAATCGACCCAACGCGATAAATATATTTTTCTATATTAATATAAGATTGTTATAAAGACTTTTAATTCTAATCTTTGTAATTAGAAATCAATATTTTATACTTAAGAATTTTTTAACTAAATTTCTTTGTTAAAATTGAAGTTTTTGTTAAATTTAATATTGTTAAAACAAAATTTAATTATTTCGAAAATAATCTACTAAGATAGTTTAAAAACAATAAATTTCTTATTGTTAAATTTAAGTTTTATAAAAGCTATTTTTAGTTAAAATTAGTTTAATAATAGTTTGCTAATATCTAATCTTAACAATTATAAATTAAAAACTAAATAAATTTAAGTTATTAATTTCGATAAATCAAATTTATAAATATAATTGTTAATAACTTTAATAATTTTGTAGAATTTAAAGTTCTTGTTTTTAAAAGACTAATAAGTTCGTTTAATTCTAAGATTGCGTTTATTAAATATTACTTAATTGTTTTTGCGAAATTTAAGAATTAAATTACAATAATAATTAATATATTCGATTTATTTAACTTAAGTTTATTGCAACTTTATACGTAAAAATCTTCTAAAAGTATTAAATTTGTCGAAATAATTATTTGTGTTTTTTATTTCTTTGCAAATATATGCAATAATAATTAATAAAATAGTTTTTAATAGTTTTAAGTTTAATTGTAAATAATAGTTTTTAATAATAAAAAAACAATATAAAACTTGTAAAGCTACTTTAAAAATTATAAACTTTAAACTTAATTATAAACAAGTAATTAAATTAATTATTTTAATTGTAGTTAATATAAAATTTGAAATATTATTTAAGCATCGCATTAACGTTCTTAAGTTGTTTATTAATCTTCGAATAATAAAATGTTAAAAACTTAAATATAGTATCTATACAACTATATAAACATTTTTAGAAAACAAACATAAACTAAATATTTTTAGTCGAAACAATAAAAATTAAGTAGTCTTTTTTTATTAAATATAATAAATAAAGATTTCTATAATAACTAATACTTCTAAAAAGTTTAATACTTTAAAATTCTTTTTTTTTAAGAGTTTGTTTACTACAACTAAAATGTTCTAATACAAACAATTTATGCAACAATATTTTAACAAAAAAACAATAAAGTTGCAATTAATATTTTGTTAATATTAATTAAAAATAGAAAGTGTCGAAATACTATAATCGATCTAGTCTAGTGTCGACACTACTTGGCTCGACACTACTCGATCCAACATTACATAATTAATTCAAGTAGCTGCGATCAATATATATAGATAGGCAAAGTCTTAGCTTCTACATAGTAACTAAGCGTTCTATTATCTATTATTTTGATAAATTATAAGTTCAAAACAAAGCGAGAAATTTATTTGTTTGTTAACTAGATATCTAAAGCATAGTTAATAAATCAAATTGACAATAAATTTACAATTACTACAATTAGCTAAGTTCTCGTTGATTTCTAGTGCATAGAAGCTAACAATCAATTATCTAAATATCTAGATTATTATTGCTTCAAAAATTGAAATATCAATATTACAATGTTGTCGAAACAATAGCTAGACAATTGTCGAAATTTGTCAAACAATCGATCTCGCAATTATTCGAACAATTGAAATCTTCAATTATTAATAATTGAATAGCTAGTATCTAGCTAGAGATTTTAGACACAAACGCTCTACTAAAAGAACTAGTATAAGTTGTAAAAACAACTAAGTTTATCTTATTTGCGACTCGTCGCTTTTGTCGAAGAACACTAATTATCTCCAATAGATATCTATCAATAGCGCGTTATCAAAGCGAGACAAAACCTTGCTTCGACGCATTAATAAGAGGGCTAGATCACTTAATCTTCTTAATCTCTATTTTTTTGTCTATTGCAAAAATTCTCTTACTAATAATCAAATAAGTCAACTCGTTAACGCGATAACTAGAACGAGTGTTAATCAATTTCCCTTACTACAATATACAAAACGAACTAGTAAACTAGATTGCAAACATATTTCAAAGATCGAAATAATTTTATTAATTATCTTAAAAGCAACGTCTAGATACAACTTTCGATCAAATAGCAATCAATTTTGTCTAAATAAAATTAAAAAGTTCTTAATTATTGCAAAATCGCAAAAGATTTAAATTAAAAAAACTAACATTTAGTCTTATTAAAATAAGAAAACTAGAAAGATCAATTTAACAATCGCAAAAACACAAAATAATATTGTTACTTTTATAATTATTAAAATTAAAAAGAAGAATAAAAAAATTAAGTAACTTAACTAAATTCTAGATAGTTAACAAGCTTTATCTACAATCAAGCGAAAACAACAATTTGATTAGAAATTATTTATCAATATTTTATCTTTTAAACAAATCAAGTCTATTAAACTTGCCTAAATCTACGTTTGTTATAATCTAAAGATAGAACAACGAAAATATAAAACTTACTTAAAAGCTTATTGATCGTTTATTTATTAAGACTTTGTTTAAACTATAATTGACGAGATCGATCAAATCGATATTGCTAACAAAAAAAAGTATATTTAGCTATTTTTTTTATTTAAATTCTTCGAAGAGTATCTATTGAATTAAATATCTAACTTAAGTTTTATTAATTTACTTGATTTTTGTAATCTAACAACTAGAACATTTTTATTAAGACTTTTACTACACAATCGCGTTTTTTTACTATATTTACTAGTATTATTGTCTATTGTTTACAAGCTATTAATAAAGCTCTAAAAATAATAGATTACGTCGATATTATTATAATTATTAATATTTTTGCATTATTTCTCGTAGTTTTGAAACAAATCGCTAAAATTAATAATAGCGTAGACTTTTTTGTTTAAAAACAACATTTGTTTGAAATTCTTAAATAAATTAAGCTCTAAAAATACGTTGAACTAGATATTAAATTTATCGATCTATTTAATATAATTATTAAAAAACAAATTAAATAAAATACTAATAACAAAAAATGCATAAATGCGTTCTAAAATATTGTTAATAAAAATTTCTATTATAATATAAAGAAGATTAATTTAGTTAAAAAGACTTATTAAAAAATTGTTAAAATATACAAATTTAAAAAATCAAATATATTAATAAGAATCTTTGTCAAATTTAAGTTTCTCAAAATTTTAATTTTTAAGATATTAATAAATACGAAATTAAGTTTTGCGATATTATTAATAAATTGTCTATTTATTTAAGTAATTTAGTTATAAATAAGAATTAATTTATCTTTAAATATTTAATTGATTTTAACAATATTACTTGTTTCTTTATTAATTAATAAGTATTAAAACATAAGTTTTTCAACAAAAATAACATTCGAAAGTAGAAGTTATTTGCTATTATTTATAATTACAAAATCTAATATATTAATTTAATAAATATTTCGACTATTAATATTACTTTAATTTCAACAATAATTATTAGATTAATTGTTATTATAAAAAACACTCTTTTTGTTGTCGATAACTTTAGCTTCGTATATATTAAACAAAAAAAGTGCACAAGTTGCGAAAAAATCGATTATTAATAATTAAACTATTGAAATTTATATTTAAAATTGCGTCTTGTTTCAAAGAGCAATAGCTTCAAAAACAATCGAAACAATAACGAAAACAAATATTGTCAAAATTACAATAATCAAAAGAAAAATCAAAAGAAGTTTAAATTTAAAAAAAATAAAAACAAATTTAAGTTCAAATTTAACAAAAACAAGAACAAAAATAACAATAACAAAAAGTAAAAAGCTATTAAAGCAATAGTCTATAAACATTATTTTATTTTTGTTGTTATAGCAATCTTATTTGCAATTCTTAAATTGTTTATTTTTACAATTATAATATTAGCTCTTGTTGTTAACTATCTTTTGCGCAAATAAGTTTTCGACACAAAATGCTTGCAATACATATTTAAGAATTCTAATATCTTTGTATTTTATTCAAAAATGTTTTAACAATTAATTAAAAGTATAGAGAGCAACTTATTTGCTATAGATATTAAAATTATTTGCCTATTTGTTAAATGCGAAGATAAAAGAGTCTATTATATCGCAATTTACAATATGTAATATATATTTAACTCTTTTTACAATTTAATCTTCTATAATTAGTTAAAAGACGCTAGTATTGTTCGAAAAATTACTAGTTATAACTTTTCTATCAATACTTAACGAATTCGAACAATCAAAAACTTCGATTTCTACTTTTTAGACTTAAAAATATTTATTGCATTTTTTGTTATTGTTATCGCTCTACTAATAATTAGCGAAAATGCAATAATTATATAATATAAACAACTTAACTATTTAAGCAAACAAAATGTTTATCAATTAACTCGCAAAGAGACTTTTAATTTTACTAAGTTATTTTTAAATAATACTTATATTTCTTGCGTATACATAAGAGACAAAACAATATTTTATTAAATTTTTATTAAATTTAATTGCTAAAAAAACAATCTTATTTATGTCGACATTATAAAATCTATATTTTTAGATAATTTCGATAACATTTGTTACGTTTGCACTTAACTAAATAATAAAATTAAACGTTCGTAAATAAAATGTTTCAAAAACAAAAATAAAATTAATTTGCTAGTTTTCTTTAAATATTATATCGACAAATTTAAACATAAAGACAACAAATATATTCGCATTTGCGTTAATAATAACAATAAATATATAAGTAAAATCTTTCGAATCTAACGCGAAGAGCGCGAAATACTTATCAAATTAACAATTGTTATTTTTTCTAAAATAAACAAATGTGTTAAACGTCTTAACTAGATTTTAATACAAAAAATTAATATTATAATTAAAAATGTTAGCTTAATTGTAAATCTTTAATTAAAGATTATTTAAATATTTAACTTATATTGCAATATTTTTTTTATTATTAAATATTTTGTTACTTCTTTCGAAGCAAACATTAAATATCTTTATAATTACAAACATATTTGACGCATTAATTAATAAAGAGAAACGTTAAAAACTTAATCAAATATTGATTAACAAAATTTTTAAGATTGTATTCGACTCTTAATTTTAATAAAATACGAAAAAAAGTATATCTATCGCATAATAAATAACAAAAGCAAGATTTAACAAATATTAAAAATTTATTAGCTAAACAATAAGCGAGCATTATCTAACTTTAATATTAATTATAGCAAAATTAATTGTTAAAACAATAATATGCATTTATTTATAGTCTTATTTACGCAATCTAATATTGCGAACGTTATTAATAAATTTCTAAACTCTATAAAAACTAAATTGAACAAGCTCTTTGTAATAATATTACAACAACAATAAAGAATTGTTTTGTCTTCAAATTATATTATGAACTCTAAACTAGATTTATTTATTTTACTTAAAATTTTATTTTTTTTAGACTTTAGAAATATTATATCTTTTAAATTATTTTTCGACTTTGAAAACAATATTCTTTTCGACTCTATTAATTTTAATAAATTCTTTAAAATTATTAAATTATTAAATATGTTTCAAAATTTATTGTTTTTAAATCTTAATTTAATACTACAAAAACACTTGAAACTTTAATTGTATTAAAATAAATTTGTAGATTTTTTTGTTTTGTTGTTTAAAATTATATTACTAGAGTTATATAAGTCTAAGATTTATATTAAAGCTATAACAAATATTTATTACAAAATAGACTAACAACTAATTAGACAAAACAAAATTAAATTTTTAAAAAAGAACAATATCTATATTGTTTGCTTAATATTTAACAAATGTTATATATTTTATAAAAGATAAATTTACAAAATTAAACAAAAAATTAATAACAAAATTCTTTGCTATAAAGTTTGTTAAGTTGTTTAAAACTTTAAACAATACAAAAATCTAAATTATATTAAGATTTTTGCAATTATAATTAAGTTAATAAGTTACAAAATTATTTTTGTTTTCGTTGTTGTTAACAACTAAAATTTAGAGCAAACAAATATTATTATTGTTTTTTTTTACAAAAATATTAATAAAAAAATCTATATAAAATTGTTTTACAATTTTGAGCAAAACAAAAAAGTTTATTAGTTTAAAAAAACTCTTTATAAACTTAAGCAATTATTTCAAATATAATATAATATTTTTGCAACATTTCTTAAAAAACGTTACTTTTATTTGTTAAACTTCGATTTAAGTATTTTTATTAATAGCTTTATTATTATTGTTATCTATATAGACAATCTCTTAATTATTAATATTAATAAAAGATTTATTAATATTGTCAAAAAAACTCTTGTTAATTAATTCAAAATAATTGATTTAAGTTTTGTTTAATAATATTTAAAAATCGAAATTAAGCACAATTTTGCAACTTAAACTTTTTATTTAAATTAAAAAATATATTTAAAAAAGATATTAAAAAATTACAAAATATAAAAGTATAAATTAATCGCCACTCTTATAAATATATTTAAAATATATATTGTTGATTTAAACTACATTGCAACTTCGAGTTATTATTATATTTATTAATTAATAATTAATTTTTTTATATATGTAATACTAGATATTCGATTAAATATTATTTTCGTTATCTTAGTAATAAAGAAGTATATTTTCAATTTTATTAACGTTTATTAGAAGATTGTTAAACAAATATTTTGTTATTTTCGAGATATTTTTAATTTTTGTTTTATTTTCTATAAGAGTATTCGTTTCTTGTTAAACTATATTGACGTCAATTAAAGCGAAAATCAAGATATTTGTTGTTTTATCTTTAAGTATATTTTCAATCTAAAAAGTGCTATTATTAGTTAATTATTTAAATATTAATTAATTGTTGCTCTTTTTACTTGCGAAATCAAATATATTAAGCAAACGTAAATTGTTAAGAAAATTATTTAACTTCAAGCACTATTAAAGCAATTGTAATTATTTTATTTACTTTTATTGTTATTATTTATATTTAGAACTCTTGTTGTTGTTAAGATTTTTGCTTCGATATTTTTAACGTTGTATTTAATTGCTATTGTTATCTATTGTAACAACTAAAAAATTATAACGTTTGCTAAAAATCTTGCGCAATATATTTGAACAAAATATATAAATATTTAAATCTAGTTCGTTTGCGAAAAGATCGCAAATAATTAAATTAAATTAAAATATATCTTTATTAAAAAACAAATAATTAACAAATTAATTAAAACTTTCTTTTGTAATACATTTGAAGCGTTTCGACAAACTCTTAAACCAACTTAATAATTAAATTATTTGTAATCTTAAATATAGATGTTAGATTTAATTATTTAAACAACTTGCGACTAAATAGTTGCTATATTTATTGTTGTTAATTTTTGTATTATTTATTCAAATTTGCACTTATTGTTTTCTTTGTTTTATTAATAAAATTATTAAATATTATTGACAACATCTATATAGTCTTTTGTTAAAATTTTGTTTCTTATATATTTTTCGAACTTTAAAGCATTTTAAATTCGTAAATATATATACGTTTGCATATAAATTGTTAACAAAGAGTTTTTATACACTTTTTTTTATTTTTGTTAGAAAAATGCTTAAGACTTAATAGTTTTAAAATAGATTTCAAACTCAATAAAATATAAAACATAATTTATATAGAAGTTAATTTCTAAATTTAGATTAAATAAAAATGTCGAAATATTATAATTAATTTAATCTAGTGTTAATACTATTTGATTCAACACTATTTAATTTGACATTACGTAATCGATTTAAATAGCTTCGATCAATATATATAGATAAGTAAAGTTCTAGCTTCTATATAGTAACTAAGTGTTCTACTATCTATTATTTTGATAGAAAGTAACTTAAGTAGCTCTTTTTTAACTTCGCAAAATATTTTTGTTTGTTTATATAAATAATATATCTTAATATACTTTTTAATCGATTTAATTATGCGTAATTAATAGTAATATTCTTTTTTTTTTCTTTTTTTTTTATACTCGATACAACATCCCTGAGAGTCTATGCGAGATTTTGTTTTTTTTAGGATCCAACTTTAACTAATCACGATTTGGCGAGCAACGTTAGCGTCTGCTTGTCAACATCTAATTGGTTAGAATTTGCGACTCTTCTCTTTTCTATATTACTTTGTCTTAACGTTGTTCTATCAATGTCTTGACGTCGTCTTGATCTCGCGATAACTTTCGCGCCCTATGTCGTGATATCTATATACAAATAAAATAGTAATATTAATTAAGCAAATTGTAGATATTAGTTTGATTTAAATGTTTTATTAGTAATACTTTATACAAATGTAATATAATAACAATACGCAATTGTTTATTATTTAAAACAAAGAGATAATTTCTAAAAAAAAAAATTTAACAACTTTGTATTTATTTAGCTTTATGCGATAACTCTTCTAAATTAGTATATATAAAATACAAGATTTGTTGTTTATCTTAGTCTTAACAATTATTTACAAATTATATTATAAAATTATATTATATAAATACGTTGCATAAGATAATCTTAAATACTAAAATTTTCTAATTTTGTATCTAAGTTGTAACTATTAATAGACGTTATATTAAATAATTTCGATTTATTGTTATTATTTGTAAGTATTGTTTTTGTCAAAATAATAGATAGTAGAACGCTTAGTTTCTATATAGAAGCTAGGACTTTGTTTATCTATATATATTAGTTGAAACTATTTGAATCGATTGTATAATATTAAATTAAGTAGTATCGAATTAAATAATATCGATACTAGATTATATTAATTACAATATTTCGATACTTTTATCTAATCTAAATTCAAAAATCAACTCTTATATATATTATATTCTATATTTTACTAAGTTTAAAATCTATTTTAAAAATAAAATAATAAATATTATTATTTTCATTTTGATCAATATTAATATAGTTCAATAACAAACAAATACTTTTATAATAATAAAAAATAAAACAAAAATTAAAAGTATTTTAAAAATAACAAAATATTTGTTTAACAATCTTTTAATAAATATTAATAAAATTAAAAGTATATTTGCTTATTATTAAAACAACAAAACTAATATCTAATCAAATATCTAATATTATATATATAAGGAAATTAATTATCAATTAATAGATATAACAATAATTCGAATCTACAATATAGTTCGAGTTAATAATATATATTTTAAATATATTTATAAAGATAGCAACTAATTTATACTTCTATATCTTGTAATTTTTTAATATCTTTTTTAGATATATTTAACTTAAATAGAGAATTTAAATTGCAAAATTATATTTAATTTTAATTTCTAAATACTATTAAACAAAACTTAAGTTAATTATTTTAAATTAATTAAGATTTTTTTTAACAATATTAATAAACTCTTTATTAATTTTAATAATTAAGAGATTATTTATATAAATAGCAATAATTGTAAAGCTATTAGTAAAAATACTTAAATCAATTAATAAACAAAAGTAATATTTTTTAAAAAATACTATAAAAATATTATATTATATTCGAAATAATTGTTCAAATTTTTAAGAATTTTTCTAAATTAATAAATCTTTTTATTTTGTTCAAAATTGTAAAACAATTTTATATAGATTCTTTTGTTAACATTTTTGTAGAAAAAAACAATAGCAATATCTGTTTGCTCTAGATTTTAATTGTTAATAATAACAAAAACAAAAATAATTTTGTAACTTATAAACTTAATTATAGTTAGACTAATCGCGTCGGGTCGGGTTATCGAGTTTGAATCAAGTATTCGATCCGAATCGAATCGAGTCGATTTCAAAAATTGAAATCGAAAAGTCGATTTAATTTCTAGAATCGAAATCGATAATTCGAGTTGATTTCTAGAGTTAAAATCGAAATTCGACTCAAAAAAATCGACTCGAATTGTCAAGACTTTTAATAAATAAATAAATAATTAATAAATAGTATCTATAACATCTATAGATAGAAATTACGCATTAATATTATTTATTTAATATTTAGTTAATTAATAGTATCTATAGACTTATAGATGCGAATTACGCATTAATATTTATTTTTTAATATTTAAGAATTTAAATAGCATCTATAGGTCTATAGATGCAAATTATGCATTAATATTGATTTTTTGATATTTAAAAATTTAAATAGCATCGATAGATCTATAGATACAAATTATGCATTAATATTAATTTTTTAATATTTAAAAATTTAAGTAATATTTATACACTTATAGATATAGATAATACATTATAGTAATGCATTTGTGTTCTCTACAATAAATTAATAATTAAACAATATCTATAGAATTTATTTGAAAAATTTAAAATTCAAATCCCAAAATAGAAATTCTTGGCAAAATAACGTAATTTTCGATTTCTTAACAATTCGATTCGATTTCTAATATTGAAATCGAAAATCGAATTAAGTTGTGTCGATTTGTGTTTAAAATATTAGAAATTGACTCGAGTTTAGAGTCGATTTCTAGAATTGAAATCGACAAGTCGAATCGATTCCGAATATTAGAATCGAAACTCGATCCAACAATTAGTCTAATTATAGTTGCACAAATTTTAATATAATTTAGATTTTTGTATTGTTTAAAATTTCAAACAATTTAACAAAATTTATAGCAAAAAATTCTGTTATTAATTTTTTGTTTAATTTTATAAATCTATCTTTTACAAAATATATAATATTTGTTAGATACTAAATAAATAATATAAACATTGTTTTTTTTTAAGAATTTAATCTTGTTTTGTTTAGCTAGTTATTAATCTATTTTATAATAAATATCTGCTATAGGTTTTAATATCTTTATATTGGATTAGAAAAAGCTTGGGAGTCTACGAAAATCAACACTATATTACCTTACTATACAAGAAAAGATTGAAGAGATAAACTTATTAACAAGCAAGCTCGCAATCTATTCGAATTGACGAGATCAAGTAGACGCAATCGACGCGACGTCGACAAGTAATTAAGACGTTATTAAGACGTTCTAATACAAATCAAAACAAATAGCAAAGAACATAATAACAAAGACGTTTAACATAAAGAGACTCTATAAATTTAAGAAAAGAAATATATCTAAAATTGTTTTAATTAAGACGCTAACAAAATAATTCTTTTTAACAAAAAAGTTAACGCAACAATTAGACAACTTGTTCGCGCAAAAGATGCACATTAACATAATTTTAATTTTTAAAAAATTAAAAAAAGCAATTGACAAACTAGAGAAAACAAAAAATATTAAAGAAATTATATAAGAAAAAGAAGTTACATAGTTTACGATAGCAAAAAATTTATTAACAACAAAAAGAACAAAAAATTAAATAAATATTGTTTAGATATTTTTAATGCAATAATTAAGAAAAGAGATAAAAATAATAACTTAAATTAAAGAGAAACAAAAGATAAAGAAAGTAAGCAAAATAGATATCGCAAAAATAGTAATATTAATACGCGATTTTAATACAATTGAAATATTAATAACGCAACAAGATATACAAAAAATAAAATGTTCCAAAAAAATAATTGTTTTTCAAATAAATAGCAAAAGTAACAAAAAGATTTTAAAATTAACCAATTTTTAAATTAAGAAGATTTTTAATATAATAATATTGCGTTGCAAATATGCAAAAATAATAATATACAAAATAAGAGTTAAAAGTATATCGAAAAAGAGAGCGAAAAAGAGAGCGAAAACAATAAAAAAGTTATACAAAACAATATATTACAATATAAAAATCGAAAAAATAATATAATTTACTAAAAAAAAATATATATATATATATATATTTTAATTATTATATAAATAAATAACGCAAAGACAACAAATGCTCTTATATAATTAAAGATAATTTATAAATTAAATATAAAAATAATAAAATACTATAACATAAAATACAAAATAAAATAATATATAAAGTATTAAAAATATAAATATTTTATATATAAATGCAAGAATTAATAACAATATATATATTGTGCGCAAAAATATTACTTCAATTAATGCTTTTATTAAGAAAACATATCTTAATAAAAGTGCAAAATCTATAACAATATTTACAAAATATACAATTTTAAGTATTTTAAAAGACAAAAACAAAATAAGAATTTAGAAAATTATAAAGATAAAATCTCTATATTATATTGTTAAGACAATTAGATTAAAAAGATTATTTAATTTAATTTTAATAATTCTTAAAAACGCAATAATATTTATATAAGTTTTAAAAAATATATTTAAAAAAAAAGACAACAATAATAAAATATTTGTCTTAAGTTATTATTTTGCAAAGCATTTTTATTAAAATAAAAAAAAGTATAATTTAATAACTAATTAAAAAGAAACGCTTTAACAAATTAATAAAAAGTTAATTTACTTTAGTAAGACAAAATAACAATAAAACAATAATATTAAATTTAATAAACAAATTAAGTTTAACAAATATATTTAAATAAAATATATTAAATTTATTAAATATTCTTTTTACTTAAAAAATAAAAAATCTTATATAAATAAACACAAATTTTAACAAAAAACTTTAACAAATATATAAAACAAACTTTGTATATTGTAATACAATATATACAAATTAAGAAGCAAAATAATAATTACATTATTACAAAAAAAAAATATATAATATAATATATTAGTAATACAAGAGTTGTAATATTATTATGTTAAAACAAAGATATATATGTCAAAATAATAGATAATAGAACGCTTAGTTACTATGTAGAAGCTAGAACTTTGCTTATCTATATATATTGGTCGAAGCTACTCGAATCAATTACGTAATGTCGAGTCAAATAGTGTTGAGTCAAATAGTGTCGACACTAGATCAAATCGATTATAGTATTTCGACACTTTTATTTGATCTAAATCTAGAAATTAGCTTTTACATAAATTATATTTTATATTTTATTAAGTTCGAAATTTATCTTAAAACTACTAAGTCTCGAGCATCTTTCTAGCAAAAGTAAAAAAAATGCATAAAAATTCTTTGTTAGCAATTTATGTGCAAACGTACGTATATTTACGAGTTCGAGATATCGCAAAATTTAAAAAGTATATAAGAGATAGAATCTTAATAAAGAGCTATATAGACGTTGTCGATAATGTTCGATAGCTTTACTAGTAAGACGAAAAAAACAATAAGTGTAGATTTAAATAGATAATGCAAAGATCGACAATAATAAATATAGCAACTATTTAGTCGCAAGTTGTTTAGATAACTAAGTCTAACATCTATATTTAAAATTATAAATAGTTTAATTATTAAGTTAGTTTAAGAGTTCGTCGAAACGCTTCAAACGCGTTACAAGAAAAAACTTTAATTAATTCGTTAATTATTTGTTTCTTAATAAAAATATATTTTAGTTTAATTTAATTATTTGCGATCTTTTCGCGAACAAATTAGATTTAAATACTTATATGCTTCGTTCAAATATGTTGCGCGAAATTCTTAGTAAACGCTATAGCTTCTTAATTGTTGCAATAGATAACGATAGCGACTAGATACAACGTCGAAAGCGTCAAAATAAAAATTTGACAACAACAAAAGTTCTAGACGTAAACGATAACAATAAAAATAAATAAAATAGTTGCAATTGCTTCAATAGTGCTTGGAGCCAAATAATCTTCTTGACAACTTATATTTGTTCAATATATTCGATTTCGCAAATAGAAAGAGCAACAATTAATTAATATTTAAATAATTAACTAATAGTAGCACTCTCTAAATTGAAAACATACTTAAAAATAGAACGACAAGTATCTTGATTTTCGTTTTAATTAACGTTAATATAGCTTAATAGAGAACAAATGCTCTTATAAAAGATAAGACGAAAATCAAGAGTATCTCGAAAATAACAAAATATTCGTTTAACAATCTTTTAATAAGCGTCAATAAAATTGAAAGCATACTTGCTTATTATTAAGACAACAAAAACGATATTTGATTAAATATTTAGCATCGCGTACATAAAAGAATTAATCGTCAATTAATAGATATAATAATAACTTGAAGTTGCAATATAGTTTAAATTGACAACGTATATTTTAAATGTGTCTATAAAGATAGCAATTAATTTACACTTCTATATCTCGTAATTCTTTAATATCTTTTTTAAATATATTTTTTAACTTAAATAAAGAGTTTGAATTGCGAAATTGTGCTTAATTTCGATTTCTAAATATTATTGAACGAAATTCAAATTAGTTATTTTGAATCGATTAATAAGAACTTTCTTAATAACGTCGATAAACTTTTTGTTAACATTAACAATCAAAAGATTGTCTACATAGATAGCAATAATAGTAAAACTATTAATAAAAACGCTTAGATCGAAGTTTAACAAACAAAAGTAATACTTTTTAAGAAATGTTGCGAAAATATTATATTACATTTGAAATAATTACTTAAATTTATAAAGAGCTTTTTTAAATTAATAAATCTTTTTGTTTTGCTCAAAATTGTAAAACAATTTTACATAGATTTTTTCGTTAATATTTTTGTAAAAAAAGATAGTAACGATGTTTATTTGCTCTAGATTTTAGTTATTAATAGCAACAAAAATAAAAATAATTTTGTAGTTTATTAACTTAATTATAATTGCAAAGATCTTAATATAATTTAAATTTTTGCGTTGTTTAAAGTTTTAAACAATTTAACAAGTTTTATAGCGAAGAATTTTGTTATTAACTTTTTGTTTAATTTTGTAAACTTATTTTTTACGAAATATGTAACGTTTGTTAAATATTAAACAAACAATATAGATATTGTTTTTTTTTAAAAATTTAATTTCGTTTTGTTTAACTAGTTGTTAATCTATTTTGTAATAAATATTTGTTATAGCTTTAGCGTAAATTTTAAATTTATATAACTCTAATAATATAATTTTGAACAACAAAATAAAAGAGTCTACAAATTTATTTTAATGCAATCGAAACTTCGAGTGTTTTTGTAACATTAAATCAAGATTTAAGAGCGATAAATTTTGAAACGTATTTAATAATTTAATAGTTTTAAAGAACTTATTGAAATTAATAAAGTCGAAGAAGATATTGTCTTTAAAGTTGAAAAATAATTTGAAAAAAGCAATGTCTTTAAAGTTTAAAGAAAATAGTGTTTTAAGTAAAATAGATAAATCTAGCTTATTAGAGTTCTTGATATAATTCGAGAACGAAACAATTTTTTGTTGTTGTCGTAATATTGTTACAAAAAGTTTGTTCAATTTAGCTTTTACAAAATTTAAAAATTTATCAATAGTATTCGTAATATTAGATTGCGTAAATAGAATTGTAGACAAACGCGTATTGTTGTTTTGACAACTAGCTTTGCTATAATTGACATTAAAGTTAAGTAATGCTCGTTTATTGTTTAGTTAATAAACTTTTAACATTTGTTAAATCTTGTTTTTGTTATTTATTATGCGATAGATATGCTCTCTCTTGTATTCTACTAAAATTAAGAGTCGAATATAATTTTAGAACTTTTGCTAATTAGTGCTTGATTAAATTCTTAACGCTTCTTCTTGTTAATTGATGCGTCAAATATACTTGTAGTTATAAAAATACTTAATACTTGCTTCGAAAAAAATAACAAGACATTTAATAACAAAAAAAATATTACGATATAAATTAATTGTTTAAATAATCTTTGATCAAAGATTTACAATTAAGTTAATATCTTTAATTATAATGTTAATTTTTCGCATTAAAATCGAGTTAAGACGTTTAATATATTTGTTTATTTCAAAGAAGACAACAATTATTGATTCGATATATATCTCGCGCTCTTTGCGTTAGATTTGAAAGATTTTATTTATATATTTATTGTTGTTGTTAACGCAAATACGAATGCATTTGTTGTTTTTATGCTTAAATTTATCGATATAGCGTTTGAAAAAAACTAGCAAACTAATTTTATTTTTGTTTTTAAAATATTTTATTTGCAAACGTTTAATTTTATTATTTAGTTAAGTGCAAACGTAGCAAGTGCTATCGAAATTGTCTAGAGATATAAATCTTATAACGTTAACATAAATAAAATTGTTTTTCTAGCAATTAAATTTAATAAAGACTCAATAAAATGTCGTTTTGTTTTTTGCGTATGCGCAAAAGACATAAATATTATTCGAAGATAACTTAATAAGATCGAAAGCGTCTTTGCAAGTCAATTGATAAATATTTTGTTTATTTAGATAATTAAGTTGTTTGTGCTATATAGTTATTGCATTTTTACTAATCGTTAATAGAGCAATAACAACAACAAAGAGTGTAATAGATATTTCTAAATTTAAAAAGTAGAAATCGAAGTTTTTAATTGCTTAAACTCGCTAAACGTTGATAAAAAAGTTATAATTAGTAATTTTTTAAACAATGCTAGCGTCTTTTAACTAGTTATAGAAGACTAAATTGTAAAAAGAATTAAATATATATTATATATTGTAAATTGTAATGTAACGAATTCTTTTATTTTTGTATTTAACAAATAGATAAATACTTTTAATATCTATAGCAAATAAATTACTCTTTATATTTTCGATTAATTGTTAAGACATTTTTGAATAAAATACGAAGATACTAAAGTTTCTAGATATGTGTTGCGAACATTTCGTGTCAAAAATCTATTTGTGCGAAAGACAACTAACAACAAAAGCTAACGTTATAGTTGTAAAAATAAATAATTTAAAAATTGTAAATAGAATTGTTATAACAACAAAAACAAGATAACGTTTATAGATTATTGCTTTAGTAGTTTCTTACTCTTTGTTGTTATTGTTCTTATTTTTGTTTTTGTTAAACTTAAATTTGAACTTGTTTTTATTTTTTTTAAATTTAAACTTCTTTTGATCTTTCTTTTAATTATCGTAATTTTAACAACATTTGTTTTCGTTATTGTTTTAATTGTTTTCGAAGCTATTGTTCTTTAAAACAAAATATAGTTTTAAGTGTAAATTCTAGTAATCTAATTGCTAATAATTGATTTTTTCGCAATTCGTACACTTCTTTTGTTTGATATATATAAAGCTAAAGTTGTTAATAACAAGAAACGTGTTCTTTGTAATAGTAACTAATTCAATAATTATTGTTAGAATTAAGATAATATTAATAGTCGAAATATTTATTGAATTAACATATTGAATCTTGTAATTGTAAATAATAATAAACAACTTCTACTTTCGAATGTTATTATTATAAAAGAGTTTATATTTAGATACTTATTAATTAATAAAGAAGCAAACAATATCGTTAAAATTAACTAGATATTTAAAGATAAACTAATTCTTATTTATAGCTAGATTGCTTAAATAGATAAATAGTTTATTAATAATATTGCGAAACTTAGTTTCGTATTTGTTAATATCTTAAAAGTTAAAATTTTTAAAAAACTCGAATTTGACAAAGATTTTTATTAGTGCATTTAACTCTTTAGACTTATATATTTTAACAATTTTTTAATAAATTTTTTTAATTAAATCGATCTTCTTTATATTATAATATAGATTTTTATTAACAATGTTTTAAAACGCATTTATATACTCTTCGTTGTTAGCGTTCTATTTAATTTGTTCTTCAATAATTATATTAAACAAATCGATAGATTTGATATCTAGTTCGACGTATTTTTAAAGTTTAATTTATTTAAGAACTTTAAACAAATCTTGTTTCTAAATAAGAAAGTTTACGCTATTGTTAATTTTAACGATTTGTTTTAAAATTGCGAAAAATAATGCGAAAATACTAGTAACTATAATAGTATTGACGTAATTTGTTATTTTTAGAGCTCTATTAATAGCTTGTAAACAACAGATAGTAACACTAGTAAATATAGTAAAGAGACGCGATTGCGTAGTAACGATTTCAATAAAGATGTTCTAGCTATTAAACTACAAAAATTAAATAAATTAACAAAACTTAAATTAAATATCTAGTTTAATAAATACTTTTTAAAGAGTTCAAATAAAGAAGATAGCTAAATATGTTTCTCTTTGTTAACAATGTTAACTTGATTGATCTTGTTAATTATAGATTGAACAAAATTTTAGTAAATAAATAGTCAATAAGCTTTTAAATAAATTTTATATTTTTGTTGTCTTGTTTTAAGATTATAACAAACGTAGACTTGAGCAAACTTAATAGACTTAATTTGTTTAAAAGATAAAATATTGATAGATAATTTTTGATTAAATTGTTGTTTTCGCTTGATCGTAAATAAAGTTTGTTAACTACTTAAAATTTGATTAAATTATTTAATCTCTTTATTCTTCTTCTTGATTTTAACAATTATAGAAATAACAACACTATCTCGCGTCTTTGCGATCGTTAAATCGATCTTTTTAGTCTTCTTATTTTAATAACATTAAATATTAATTTTTTTGATTTAAATCTTTTGCGTCTTTGCGATAGTTAAGAGCTTTTTAATTTTATTTAAACAAAATTAATTACTATTTGATCGAGAGTCGCATCTAAACGTTGCTTTCAAAATAATTAATAAAATTATTTCGATTTTTGAAGTATGTTTGCGATTTAGTTTATTGATTCGTTTTGTACATTGTAGTAAGAGAAATTAATTAGCATTCGTTTTAGTTATCGCGTTAACGAGTTGACTTATTTGATTGTTAATAAAAGAATTTTTGCAATAAATAGAAAAACAAAGATTAAGAAGATTGAATAACTTAGCTCTTTTATTAATGCGTCGAAGCAAAGTTTTGTTTCGCTTTGATAACGCGTCTTCGACTAATTATTAGTTATTTAACTATCGATTTCTAGTTGTATAATCGTTACATAATTGGTTCTTAGATCTTTAGAACTTATTATTAATAAATATTTGTTAAAAATAATTAGCGTTCTTCGACGAAAACGACGAGTCGCAAATAAAGTGAACTTAGTTGTTTTTACAATTTATATTAGTTCTTTTAATAAGACGTTCGTATCTAGAATCTTTGGCTAAATATCAATTATTTAATTGTTAATAATTAAAGATTTTAGTTGTTTAAGTAGTTAAGAGATTGATTGTTTGACAAATTTCGACAACTCTTTAGCTATTGTTTTGATAGTGTTATAGCATTGATATTTTGATTTTTGAAATAGTAATAATTTAAGTATCTAAATAATTGATTGTTAGCTTATATATATTAGAAATTAACAAGAACTTAGCTAATTGTAGTAATTGTAGATTTATCGTTAATTTGATCCATCAACTATGCTTTAGACATTCTAGTTAACAAGCAAATAAGTTTCTCGCTCTATTTTGAGTTTATAACTTGTCAAAATAATAGATAATAAAACGCTTAGTTACTATGTAGAAGTTAGGACTTTGCCCATCTATATATATTGGTCGGAGCTATCTAAATCGATTACATAATGTTAGGTTGAATAATGTTAAGTTAGATAGTGTCGACACTAGACTAGATTAATTATAGTATTTCGACAATATAATCTTAAATACGTAGATTTTACGCTAATAAATAACGAAGAACGTATTTGCTTTTATATTAATAAATATATCGACAATAATAATTAATATAGTATATAATATATTAGAAATATAGAAACTATAATTATGCAATTGCAATTAAAAGACAATATTGCAAAATATAAAATTATTAATATTTATAAAGTTTATAACTTATTTTTTAACAATTATAACAATATAATAAATAAAGACAACTTTAACGCAATCTAAAAGACGTTAAAAATACAAAAAAAAAATATTATAATAAATAACTTTAATTTATACTATTCTTTGTAAAAAGAATCTTTATATTTTAAACAATATTAATTATTCGACAATCTATTAAATATAATACGTATAATGAATATTATATTTGCACTTTTGCGAAATACAATTACAAGAGATTATGAAGAAGCGCAAATTATTATTAATTTATTATTTATTATAAAAGAAATAACAAATTGTCTAATTTATTGCAAAATAAACAAAGAAATAAAAAAATTATTAAATTATTCGTTAACAAAAACAATATTAAATATTAAATAGCAAAAGAAGTCTATATATTGTTTTAAACGTAATTGAAAAACTATAAATATTAAGAAGTTTAACAATATATTAAGAGAACTTTTATTAAAATCTTTATTAAATATTACAATAAAACAAAACAATATTAATAAATATACGTCTAAGCTAATAAAAATATTAAAGAAGATTGTCGAAAACTTAATTTTGTAAGCAAAATTATACAAAAGAGTTAAATTAAAATAAACGCAAAAGTATATTAATATAATTAAGAAAACTAAAAAATTGCAACATTAATATTGTATTTTTTGCAAATAAAAAAAGTATATTCGAATATACAACAAAAAAGACAAAGTTTTAAAGAAATATAAAAAAGATAAGTTTCGAAGTTAAATATAAGCTTTAAAAAATATTTTTAAAAATTTGTTTAAAATAACTAAGTAAATTAAAAATATAACAACAAATATACTTATTAAGTTTACAATTTTATTGCTTTAAACAAATACAAAAATAATAATAATTGTAAAGAACAAAACAAAAACCATATTTTAAATTTATTTTTTATCTTTATCGATAATTTTGATTAACAATATAAAGCACTTTTTTTATTTATTTTTAATTAAGAACGACGAAATAATATTAAAATGCAAAATAATAAAAGCAATATACAAAACAAATTTAAATAAGATATCAAATATTAACAATATAATTAATAGAATACTTAAGCAATTAATTTGCGTTGTTTTAAAGCAAATACAATCTCTATTTAATAAATATATTTAAAAGAAAATACAATTGTCTTATTTTAAAAAGACAATTATAATAATATTGCGTAAATTAAGTAAAAAAAACTATTTTAAATTATTATTCTTTAGATCTATTGTATTGCTTAATATGCTAAACAAAATACTAAAATTAATAATATTAAAACAACTATATTATATTGTTAAAATATATAATACTTTATCGAACATTTAAATAAAAATTAAAAAATAATATTTAATAAATACAATATTGCAATTAATTACAAAAAAAATATATTATATAAAGCAATTAAAAAAAGACAGTAGCATTCTTATTAAATTTTAACATGTTTAGCGTTTTTGACAATATATTATATATTTAACTTCTATATAATATAAGAAAGCGAAGAGTCTCTACTAAACTACTTAATTAAATAAATTTTTTTTTAAAAAAGCAACACATTATATTAATTATTAAGAGATATATAATAAAGAAGCGCAAAATCGACATAAATATATTGTAAAACTTTTTATTGTTTTTAATATTATATTTTTTTTATAATACAAATTTATTAAAGCAATGCAATAATATTTAATTACAAATTAGTATTATAAAATTTGTAAACAATATAAATATATTAACGTACAAAAAATTAATGAAACGCAATTACAAAATACTAGAACAAATATACAATAAATACAAACAATAAGTACAAATTTACAACTTTAAGTTTGCAAAAAAAAAGTATAAATTAATTTATTTTTTACGCATTTCGAAGAAATTCGATATAGCTACTAGTATTATATTAACAAAATACAAAATAATTGTTAAACTTAATATAAAAAATATTAGAAATTCAACTTAATTTTAAGTTAAAATAAAAGACATATTTGCAACAAATAAAGACAAAATTAATAATTAAATATAAGAGAATCACAATAATTAAAAGCTTTATGTTTGATATATTAATAAACGCAAAAAACACAAATATATAATAATAAAAAAGCTAGTAATTGTATACAACGTTGCAATATAATACACTTTAATTGTTATTAAAAAGACAAGAAAGAAAATAATCGCAAAATTGCAATTTATATAAGAAAAAGCGCTTTGTTGTATTATTAATATTTATAAGACAATATTTACAAAGATTCTACAAATAAAAACTAATATACTCTTTATTAATATTTATTTAAAAAAGCTAATATAAAAATTAATAACTATTATAGATGCTAAGAAATTAAGAAAAATTATTAATATAACAATGCTTTACATACGCAACAATTTTATACTTAAAAAAAGAAAACATTTATTAAAGCTAAAATTAATGTTATTATAACTTAAAAGAAAATAAATAAAAGCAACACTAAAAGTTGCGCTAATTGCGCGACAACAATTATATATTGCAATATTATAAATAAAGTCTTTAATAACAATTATTGCTTATAACAAAAAAGTATTTCGAAAAAAATATAACACAAATTGTTTAAATCTTTATTGAAAAATCTACTTAAACAAAAGCAAATATAACAAAAACGTTATTGCAATTTCGATAAAAATTAATTAAAACATAGATAAACGTCTAAAAAAAGCTAAGATAACGCTTATATATTATAACAAACTCGAAAGTTTAATAAAAGCAACAAAAAAACTTGTAAAGTATTGCGAAGTATTTACTAACTTAAGAAATCAAATTTATAAAATATATTCGAACAATTAAATATTAATTAAAATTATAAAAAAGATAAAATTAATATCGAATTAAATATAATTAAAACAAATACAAATTGCTTGCAAGACAATACGTTAACGCAAAACAATACTAGAATTGTACTAAATATTTAAGTATAAAAATATAGAAAATAATAAAATTGCAAACAAGATTGCAAACATTATATATAAACAACGTCTCTTTTTTGTTAAACAAATAATTACTAAACTTGTTGTTAAAAAAGCTCTTATTTAGAACAAAATTTAAAAAAAGTAACAATATAAATAATTGCAAAACAAAAGTAATATAGAGTTTCGCAACATTGTTTTTGTTATTATATATAAATATATACAATTACATTTAAATTGTTTTAAATTATATAACTCTTTTTTAATTTAATTAAGAACAAACAAAATAAAGTTTAATTAATTTTTTTGCAAATGTTGCATTTTTAATATTACAACAAACATATATAATTGCGAATAAAATAAAATAAATTGTTAAATATATATTGTTAGCATACTTTATATAGCAACAAGAAAGAGCTTAAATATAAAGAGAAATTAATATTATAAATCTAAAACAATTGCTAGATAAAGGTAAGTTTATTACGACAATAATACGCATAATATTGTCTATTAATTTGTTAAAACAATTTTAGACAACAACGTTGTCAAAGATATCTAGAATTTTCTTTTAAATTTATAGAGTTTTTGTTTAAAGAATTTATTTATATGCAAATATCACAATATAAAACGCGAAAATTATCGCGAAATTAGAGCGATATCAAGATATTAATAAAACAACGTTAGAGCAAAGTAATGCAAGAAAGAGAAAAGTCGCAAATTCTAATTAATTAGACGTTAATAAGTAGACACTAACGTTGTTCGTCAAATCGTAATTAACTAAAGTTGAACCCTAAAAAAATAGGATCTCGCATAGGCTCTTAGGGGTGTTGTATTAAGTATAAAAAAAAAAAATATCTACGATAGCTTTAATATAAATCTTTAATTTACATAATTTAAATAATATAATTTAAATAATATAATTTAAATAATATAATTTGAATAATATAATTTGAATAATATAATTTGAATAATATAATTTTAATAATATAATTTTAATAATATAATTTTAGATATTCTACGACCAAAGACTATAGTTATTTACCCGACATTTACCCGGAATATTGCTAGGATATCGCCAGAATATTGCCAGGATATTGCGGTTGGATAATGGATAGATAATTGACAAAAATCAGTTATTTAATCGGAAAGTGCCGGATAAATTTCGGGTAAATTTCGGGTTTGCTTCAAATAAATCACACGCGAGTTAATAACCAAAACAGCAATATTCTAGGTAAATTTTGGGTAAATTCCGGGCATAAATATTACTAGTAATAATTTTCTTCAATTTTTTTTTTTTTTAGATAAGTAGATTAACTAATATTAGCAATATATATAATGTAGTACGTGCACGCTAGTAGGAGGGACTAACGCACGCATAGAAATTTCGTAAATTACATAATTTCGCAATTAAATATTTGTTAGCGTCGATAGTCGCAAAGCTAGAGACTTCCCGAGTTTCTTAAACTTTAAATTTAAGGTTAAAACTTTAATTTAAAAATAGAGTAATGTTTTAACAACTTTACGTATTGACGAATCAACGATATACATAGTTTACTATTCGATATGCCAAGACTCGAAACCTCGATCGGGCTAGCGTCGTAACTTAGAAATTTTTCTAAATTTTCGATTTTCAAAATTTCAAAATTAGCATCTATAGGTTATAAAGCTGCTATATAGCGGTTGACTACCAATTATCAACCGGTTTTATAATCGGAAGTTAACCGGAAGTCAACCGGAAATTAATCAAAATAGAAATATTCCGGATAGATTCCAGATAGTCGCCGGATTAATTCCGGGAAAATAACCCTATAGATGGGCCTATAAGGTCTAAAGCAAAAAAATCTACAAATTTGTTTTAATACAATTAAAAGTTTAAATATTTTTGCAATATTAAATTAAAATTTGAAAACAATAAATTTTAAAATATATCTAATAATTTAGTAACTTCAAAAAACTTATTAAAATTAATAGAGTTAAAAAAGATACTATTTTTAATACTAAAAAATAACTCGAGAGAAGTAGTACTTTTAGAGTCTAAAAATAGAATTTTAGATAATATAAATAAATCTAGTTTATTAGAGTTCTCGATATAGTTTAAGAGCAAGATAATTCTTTGCTATTGTTATAATATTATTGTAACAAGATAGAGACAAGATTTCGATTAGTAGACAACTATAACAATAGAGACTTATTGCGATATATATATAAATCGCACAATACAATCTAATAATATATTTAATAGCTAAGATTCTAAGATCTAAGTAAAAGAGATTGCATATATATTGCAAATAGATTGCTAATACTAATAGCAAACATTTTTAAATCTATAGTTTAATATTACTTGATTATTTTACTATATACAATTCTTTTTTTTAGTAATTGTCTCTTAACTATTAAATTAAGAAACTTTTGTTTTTGTTTGTGCAAAAGTCGTAGTAAAAAAACAAAAAATTGTTTTTATCTTTTTTAGATTGTTAGATTAGATTTTTTGTTTCTTTTGTTATTTAAGTCGATTGCGTAAAGAATGTAATAAATTAGTTTGCATAAAAATTTTCTTAAAATCGAAAAAATTATTTGATCGAAATTAAGTAATTGATAAAGCTTAGATTGCAACTTACCCCAAGTGCAGAAATTGCACTCGAGACAAGTTTATCCCAAATAAGAATTTCTATTCGAGATAAACTTTGTCGATGCTTAGCTTATGCTTAACATAATTATATCGAATTACAAAAATTAATCGCAATCTTTATTTGCAATCGAGATGCAAACTTAATATATATATAGCTTATATAGAATATAAATCTTTTTATTTAATAACTTAATATATATATAGCTTATATAAAGTATAAATCTTTTTATTTAATTTTAACTAAAAATTAACTCTTAAAATTTTGCTTCTTTCTAATATATGCTAGACATAAATTTAATTTTCTATATCTATAACATTTTTAGAGTTGTATAAAATCTATAACGCGCAATTAATTAAGTTCAAAAATAAGATTTATGTAATACAAAATTATATTTTATTATAGTATAAATTACTTCTAAATATAGTATAAGCTTAATATAATTTTATATTTGCGCAATTTAATTATTTGTTTTGCATATATATTATATTTAAGCTTAATTTATATTTAATTTAAATCTTAAGTAATAACAATATATTTTTTTTAATAATATTATTAATTTCTTTGTCTTTAAAGTCTCTATATTTTCTAGCAAGAAGAATTTTTTTTATATTTAAGAATTTTGCAAATTAAAGTTAGTAAGTATATTTAACAGAAAAAGTCTAGAAGTCTACGAAAATCAACACTATATTACCTTACTATACAAGAAGAGATCGAAGAGATAAACTTATTAACAAGCAAGCTCGCAATCTACTTGAATTGACAAAATTAAATAAATGCGATCGACGCAACATCAATAAGTAATTAGAGCGTTGTTAAGACGTCTTAACGCAAATTAAGACAAATAACAAAAAACATAATAATAAAGACGTTTAACATAAAGAGACTTTATAAATCTAAAAAGAGAAACGTGTCTAAAATCGTCTTAAGTAAAGCGTTAATAAAATAATTCTTTTTAATAAAGAAGTTAACGCGACAACTAGACGACTTGTTTGCGCAAAAAATGCGCATTAATATAGTTTCAATTTTAAAGAAATTAAAAAGAGCAATTAACAAACTAAAAAAAACAAAGAATATTAAGAAAATTATATAAAAAAAAAGATTATATAGATTACAATAACAAAAGATTTATTAACAACAAAAAAAATAAAAAGTTAAATAGATATTGCTTAGACATCTTCGATACAACAATTAACAAAAAAGATAGAAATAATAGCTTAAATTAAAAAGAAATAAAACATAAAAAAAGTAAGCAAAATAAGTGTCGCAAAAATAGTAGTATTAATATGCGATTTCGACATAATTAAAACGCGACAAAATGTACAAGAAATAAAATATTTCAAAAAAATAATTGTTTTTTAAATAAATAACAAAAGCAACAAAAAGATTTTAAAATTAAACAATTTTTAAATTAAATTTTTTTTAATACAACAATATTGCGTTGCGAATACGCAAAGAAAATAATATACAAAATAAAAATTAAAAATATATTAAAAAATATAAAGAAAAAAAAAGCAAAAATAATAAAAAAGTTGTACAAAACAATATATTACAATATAAAGATTAAAAAAATAATATAATTTACTAAAAAAAATAAAAAGAAAAAATACGTTTTAATTATTATATAAATAAATAGTGCGAAAATAACAAACGCTCTTATATAACTAGAAGTAATTTCTAAATTAAATATAAAAATAGTAAAATACTATAATATAAAATATAGAATAAAACAATATATAAAGTGCTAGAAATATAAATATCTTATATATAAATGCAAAAACTAGCAACAATATATATATTGTAGATAAAAATATTGTTTCGATTAATATTTTTATTAAGAAAATGTATCTTAGTAAAAATACAAAATCTATAATAACGTTTATAAAATATACAATTTTAAGTATTTTAAAAGATAGAAAAAGAAAATAAAAATTTAGAAAATTGCAAAAACAAAATCTCTATATTATGTTATTAGAGCAATTAGATTAAAAAAATTGTTTAATTTAATTTGCATAACTTTTAAAAATGCAATAACGTTTATATAGATTTTAGAAAATATATTGAAAAAAAAAAACAACAAAATGTTTGTTTTAAGTTATTGTTTTATAAAATATTTTTATCAAAATAAGAAAAAGCGTAATTTAATAACTAATTAAGAAAAAACGCTTTAATAAATTAATAAAAAGTTAGTTTACTTTAATAAAACAAAACAATAATAAAATAACAATATTAAATTTAATAAACAAGCTAGATTTAACAAATATATTCGATTAAAATATATTAAATTTATTAAACATTTTTTTTACTTAAAAGATAAAAAATCTTATACAAATAAACACAAACTTTAATAAAAAACTTTAATAAATATACAAAATAAACCTTGTATATTATAGTATAATATATACAAATTAAAAAGCAAAATAATAATTGTATTATTGCAAAAAAAGAAAATAAAAAACTATAATATATTAATAATACAAGAGTTGTAACGTTATTATATTAAGACAAGAATATATAATTTTAAACGCACAAGCTTTACGCTAATAAATAATAAAAAACATATTTGCTTTTATATTAATAAACGTATTAACAATAATAACTAATATAGTATATAATATATTAGAAATATAAAAATTATAATTACGCAATTTTAATTAAAACACAATATCGCAAAGTACAAAACTATTAATATTTATAAAATCTATAATTTATTTTTTAATAATTATAATAATATAATAAATAGAGACAACTTTAACGCAATTTAAAATGTGTTAAAAATACAAAAAAAGAGCGTTATAATAAATAACTTTAATCTATATTATTCTTTATAAAGAGAATCTTTATATTTTAGATAATATTAATTATTTAATAATCTATTAAATATAATACGTATAATTGATGTTATATTTGCGCTTTTGCGAAATATAATTATAAAAGATTATTAAAGAGCGCAAATTATTATTAATTTGTTGTTTACTATAAAAGAAATAATAAATTGTCTAATTTATTGCAAAATAAATAAAGAGATAAAGAATTTATTAAATTATTTGTTAATAAAAATAACATTAAATCTTAAATTGCAAAAGAAGTCTACATATTATTTTAAATATAATTAAAAAGTTATAAATATTAAGAAATTTAACAATATATTAAGAGAACTTTTATTAAAATCTTTATTAAACAATACAATAAAATAAAACAATATTAATAAATATATATTTAAATTAATAAAAATATTAAAAAAGATTGTTAAAAACTTAATCTTGTAAATAAGATTATACAAAAAAGTTAAATTAAAATAAACGTAAAAGTATATAATATAATTAAAAAAATTAGAAGATTGCAATATTAATATTGTATTTCTTGCAAATAAAAGAAGTACGTTTAGATATACAATAAAAAAGACATATTTTAAAAAAATATAAGAAAGATAAGTTTTAAAATTAGATATAAATTTTAAAAAGTATCTTTAAGAGTTTGTTTAAAATAACTAAATAAATTAAAAATATAATAATAAATATATTTATTAAGTTTACAATTTTGTTGCTTTAAATAAATATAAAAATAGCAATAATTGTAAAAAACAAAATAGAAATAATATTTTAAATTTATTTTTTATCTTTATCGATAATTTTGATCAACAATATAAAGAATTTTTTCTATTTATTTTTAATTAAGAACGACGAAATAATATTAAAGCGCAAAATAATAAAAATAGTATACAAAATAAATTTAAACAAGATATCAAATATTAATAACGTAATTAATAGAGTATTTAGATAGTTAATTTACGTTATTTTAAAATAGATATAATCTCTATTTAATAAATATATTTAAAAGAAAATATAATTGTTTTATTTTAAAAAGACAATTACAATAATATTGCGTAAATTAAGTAAGAAAAATTACTTTAAATTGTTATTTTTTAAATCTATTATATTGTTTAATACGTTAAACAAAATACTAGAATTAATAATATTAAAACAATTGCGCTACGTTATTAAGATACACAATACTTTGTTAAATATTTAAATAAAAATTAAAAAACAATATTTAATAAATATAATATTGCAATTAATTACAAAAAAGATATATATTATATAAAGCAATTAAAAGAAAAGAGTAGTATTCTTATTAAATTTTAATATATTTAATATCTTTAACAATATATTGTATATTCGACTTCTATATAATTTAAAAAAGTAAAAAGTCTTTACTAAATTATTTAATTAAGTAAAAAATTTCTTAAAAAAGCAACGCATTATATTAATTATCAAAAAATATACAATAAAAAAGCGCAAAATTAACATAAATATATTGTAAAACTTTTTATTATTTTTAGTATTATATTTTTTTTACAATATAAATCTATTAAAGTAATACAATAATATTTGATTACAAGTTAATATTACAAGATTTGTAAACAATATAAATATATTTATATATAAAAAATTAATTAAACGCAATTGCAAAGTATTAAAATAAATATATAACAAATACAAGCAATAGATACAAACTTACAACTTTAAGTTTGCAAAAAAAAAATATAAATTAATTTATTTTTTATATATTTTAAAAAGATTTAATATAATTATTAATATTATATTAACAAAATACAAAATAATTATTAAATTTAATATAAAAATATTAGAAATTTAACTTAATTTTAAATTAAGATAAAAAATATATTTGCGACAAATAAAGACAAAATTAATAATTAAATATAAGAGAATCTTAATAATTAAAAGCTTTGTATTTAGCATATTAATAGACACAGGAAAACACAAATATATAATAATAAAAAAGTTAATAATTATATACAACGTTGCAATATAATATACTCTAATTATTATTAAAAAAAAAAAAAAAAATTGCAAAACTACAATTTATATAAAAAAGAACACTTTGTTATATTATTAATATTTATAAAATAATATTTACAAAGACTTTGCAAGTAAAAACTAATATATATTTTATTAATATATATTTGAAAAAGCTAATATAAAAATTAATAATTATTATAAATATTAAAGAATTAAGAAAAATTATTAATATAATAATACTTTATATATGCAACAATTTTATATTTAAAAGAAGAAAACGTTTATTAAAATTAAAATTAACGCTATTGCAACTTAAGAGAAAATAAATAAAAGCAATATTAGAAGTTGCGTTAATTGTGCAATAGCAATTATATATTATAATATTATAAGTAAAGTTCTTAATAACAATTATTGTTTGCAACAAAAAAATAACTTAAAAGAAATATAATACAACTTGTTTAAATTCTTATTAAAGAGTTTATTTAAACAAAAGCAAATATAACAAGAATATTATTACAATTTCGATAAAAATTAATTAAAATATAAATAAATACTTAAGAAAAGTTAAAATAATATTTATATATTATAACAAACTTAAGAATTTAATAAAAATAATAGAAAAATTTGCAAAATATTGTAAAACATTTACTAATTTAAGAAATTAAATTTATAAAATATATTTAAACAACTAAATACTAATCAAAATTATAAAAAAAATAAAATTAATATTAAATTAAATATAATTAAGATAAATATAAATTGCTTGCAAGACAATGCGTTAATGCAAAACAATATTAAAATTATATTAGATATTCGAATATAAAAGTATAAAAAGTAACAAAATTGCGAACAAGATTGCGAATATTATATATAAATAGTATCTTCTTTTTGTTAAACAAATAACTATTAAATTTATTACTAAGAAATTTTTTATCTAAAATAAAATTTAAAAGAAGTAACAATATAGATAATTGCAAAACAAAAATAGTATAAAGTTTTGCAAAATTGCTTTTGTTATTACGCATAAATATATATAGTTATATTTAGATTATTTTAAATTATACAATTCTCTTCTAATTTAATTAAGAATAAACAAAATAAAATTTAATTAATTTTTTTGCAAATATTGTATTTTTAATATTACAACAAATATATATAATTGCAAACAAAATAAAATAATTGTTAAATATATATTACTAGTATACTTTATATAACAACAAGAAAGAACTTAAATATAAAAAGAAATTAATATTACAAATTTAAAACAATTGCTAAATAAAACTAGATTTGTTATAATAACAATACGTATAATATTGTTTACTAATTTGCTAAAACAATTTTAGACAACAATATTGCTAAAAATATTTAGAATTTTTTCTTAAATTTATAGAGTTTTTGTTTAAAGAATTTATTTGTATATAGATATTACAATATAGAGCGCAAAAATTATTGCGAGATTAGAACAACGTTAAAATATTAATAAAACAACATTAGAACAAAATAATACAAAAAAAAGAAAATTTGCAAATTCTAATTAATTAGATATTAATAAATAGACACTAACGTTATTTGTTAAATTGTAATTAACTAAAGTTAAACTCTAAAAAAATAGAATCTCGCATAGGTTCTTAGAGGTGTTGTATCAAGCATAAAAAAAAAAAAAAAAAAAAAGTTAATAAGCGATTTTGCAATAAATAAATAAAATTAAAATTTACTTTATACTTATTATATACTAGACATTTGCTAAATATATTAACAAACTTCGAATTTTAATAATATTAATATTATTAAATTAAATGCAACATTAAGTAATTAAGATATTAACAAAAATACTTTTATAAACAATTAAAAAAATCAAAATATATTAAACAATTAAGATTTTAATAGTTTTAACAAATTATTGTTTATAAAACTTAAAAAAATAGATTCTTTTTTACGCTTTATATTTATTATATATTAAGCTAATGTTTATTATATATAGAACTTTATTAATATTAATAAAATTGCAATTATTTTCGAAAAACGCAATTAAGTAGTTGTATTAAAAGTGCAAAATTATTATAATATTCTAATATATTTATATACGTATTTAAAGAGAATTCTTTATTTTGTATATAAAAAAGCACAATATTAATCGAAATCTTAATTAATATCTTTATTAAAATATTAATTAACAAATATATATTTAATGTATATTTAACTTAAGTAAAATATAATTTTAACTTATATTAAGACTAAATTTAATTCTTTGTTGTTACAATTAACTTTAAGATTATTTAGATTGCTTTTTTATTTTTAAAAATTAAAAAAAAAATAAAGTAAACAAGATTTAATGTTAAAGCTTTAAATATTTTAAAATTAAGTATTGCAAATACGCGTATTTAAATATACTACGTATATATTTAATATATAATAGAGTTAAACTTAAGAATATTAATAATCTTCGACAATACTTTATTTAATTAATATATATAATAAATGTTAACGCGCAATTAAAGTATCGCACAAAGACTTAATATTATAAATTTTTTAAAAAATAACAAAATTAATATATATGATATATGTATTTCAAATCTATAATTTGTATATACAAAAATTAAGAGTCTACTATATAAGAAACTTATAAGATAAACTTTTATTTTATTTATATTGTTTGTAAATTAATTTTATAGATTTATTAAATTAAATACTTTTTACTTTTTAATATAAAATTATAATATATAAATTAAATTATTAATGCAAATTTAATATATATCGATATTAATTATTTTTGCGTTTTAATAAATTACAAATTACAATAACGCACAAAAAATTATATCTTTATTAAATATTTAATTTCTAGAAACTTTACTTGCAATCAATTTTATTTTAGTATAAATTTAATATATACTAAATATATACAAAATTTAATTATTTTTAAAAAAATAACAAAATTAAAAATAATATATGCAATACGCAATTAAATATTTATATTTTTATTAATTAAAAACAATTTTTATTCTTTATACTAATTGTACGCAAAAATTATACTTATTATTTATTATATTTTATCAAAATATTTCGAGAAATTATTAATAACGTAATCGCAACAATTAAACAATAGAATTTATTATTTTTAACAATATGTAAGCTAAGCTTACATCTAATATATATATTGTTTACGTTAAATATTTTGCAAAACGTTTTATTATCTTTTCTATTATATTTAATTTATATGCAAAATATAATAAGATTGCTTTTGTTAGAAACTAGGCTCGAAATCTCTATCAAAGAGATATCTAGATTAATAACTAGATAAAACTTAGATCTATACTAGATTTAATATACAAAACAAAAGATAAAAGAGAAAAGAAAGAAATAAGACAACGCTAATTATATAAGATTGTAGACTTTATATCTAGCAAGAATTGGCTCAAATTTGATCTAGTTTGATCCAAATTTAATCAAGATCAAACTCAAAAAATTAAGCGAAATTAAGACAAAAAGTTGTTTAATCGACGAACGTAATTAACGAACTACTAATCTAACATTATAACAATAGCTTTTATCTACAAGATAGAGCTTCTACAAAGCGATTAAAACAATATAACAAATTGTCGAAAAACTAAAGAATTAAGAGTCGATAAGATTTCGAGAAGCAAAATAAAACAAAACAAGATAACTAGATTTATTAAACTAAATAAAATAAGAAACAACAAAGAGGAGACAAGATATCTAGATTCAATAAACCAAACAAGATGAAGAGCAAAGATCTTTGTTATCTAGGCAAGATCTAGACGAGACTTAATATCTAGATTTATTAAATTAGATAAAATGAAGCGAGAAAATCTTTGTTATCTAGACAAGATCTAGACGAGATTAGATTATCTTAATTAAAACTAGACGCGTTTGAAGTAACGAAACATTATTAAGACGAGATAGAAAGATCTTTGCTATTTAGGCAAGATTTGGACGAAATTTGAGCAAAATTGAAGACACTATCTATTCTTTTTGACATTAATAGTTAGAAATAACATAGAGTACTATATGTAATCTCTCGACGATAAAATTAATTAAATAATATTTATTAAAAGTTTGTTAACAATTGTTCAAAAAATTAAAAGATTTTTAGATAAAAATTTTTTTTTTTTAGTTAACGTAGTATTTAAGCAAGACAAAGTTAAAATATCTATTATGTTTAAAGTTTAAAATACTATTAATATATTAAAATCTTTTGTTATTTTTAACAACAATAGATTTACGAAATTCTTAATACTATTTAAAAAGAGAATCGATAATAGTGTAACTAACAAAAATAGTATAAAAGACAAGATAAATTTTTATAGATATAAGAAGTTCGAATTCGACAATTAGAGAATTTTTTTTAAAGATACGCTTTATCTTAAAGAGATTAATATAATAATTGTTTAATTTAATTGTAGAATAAACAATATTAAGATTTTTGATATTAAATTAAACTTCGTTACTTGCAAAGTATCTAAAATAAGAACAACGAAAATAATTTATATTAAACTTATAAATAGCTTGAGCAACGAACATCTTATTACGTAAATACTAAATAAGTTTTTTTATTTTTTAAGTAAAACTTTCGACATTAATTAACTAGATTCGAACTTAAATTATAAAATTGAAAAACAAAAATTTTAAAAACTTAAAGCTTAGACGTAAGTTCTAACTTAAATTAATTAAAAAGAGCAAAATAAAAATTGTAAACAAAGAAGCGTTGTTAGCAACAAATTCGATATTTAGAAATTATTTAATTTAATTATTTTGTATGTAGTTGACATAAATGCGAAAATAATGTTTTATAATAATATTAACTCGTTTAATTTAATCGTTAATTTCGAAATAATATACAATAAATAACTTAATATCAATTTTTAGCATTTAATAAAGATGTTTTTAAACATCAAAAATAAATTGTGTGTCTTAATTAAATACAAAGAACTTAAGTAATTTGTAATTTTTTTAGATGTAAGCGTAAAAGCAATTAATAACTTCTTCTACTTTTATAGAAGTAATAAAAACTAGATATCTTATTTTGATAAAACAATTAACAAAAACAAAAACGTATTTATATATAATATCTATAAAAATACTAAACAATAAAGAATTTATATAGTTTATAAAAACATTATATTAATAACATTTAAAAACAAAAAAAGAACGCAATTATTTTTGCGTCTTTTGTTTAAAAAACTTAAAACAAATACATGTATAATAATTTTGTACAAAGCGCTAAATATATTTATAAATATTAAATTATTAATAAATTCGATTAATTAATTTGTAGTATTTCGTTCTTTTTAAATAATTATTAATAATACTATTGTAAGCAAACTAAATTACGCGAAGACAAAAACAATTCAAGTTAAAAATATACTTTTTTTCTTAAAAGTACAAAAAGTTAAAGCGTTCTTTATATTTAACTAGAGAAATTTTATTGTAATAACGTACTTTATTGCGAAGCGTTTTAAATATTTAAGATGCAAATTAATTATTAGTTTCGATTTAATTTTACAAAATTTAAATAAAAGTATCTTTTAAATTTTTGTTAAAATTTAGAGTTTCTTAATTTAACTAAAATTCGATATTATTAATGTTGAATTTTTTTACGTTTAACTTTATTGAAGCTAACGTAACAAAAAAAGTTAAAAAAATTAAAAAAAAATATAACTAAACAAGATTTAAAATAATAACTTAATATTAAAGATCTTCAACAATCTTAAAATTTAAAATATAAATTTTTAAAATTGTTTAATATTAATACAAATATTAAAAGTTAAAAGTATTTTTTTTCTTAAAAAGATCTTCTAAGCGACGTATAAAAGCGTCTAGTCTTTTGTTAATTTTGTTAAAATAATACGTAATTTAATAGTCGAATTAAAACAAAAACTTGTTTTATTAAACTTAATAACAACTTAATTGCTTAATTAATATAAAATACTTTAAATTTTTATAATTTATAATTATTTTAATTAAATAAATTAAGCTCTTCAATTCGAAACGTTATTCTTCGAATACGCAAACAATAGTTATAAGTTTTTTATTATAAATCTTATAATTACATTTAATTAAATTGTATTTCTTAAAAAAGTAAACAACTAAATAAAAAACTCTTTTTTTATTATATTAAAAAAGAATGTCTTTAAATATATAGTTCGAAGTATTGATTTTTCTTACAATTTTGTAATTTAAATTGTAGTAACAAAGTACTATATCAAAAATAAAAACTTTTTTCAAAATAATAAATGCTAATTAACATTTCTTGAATTAAATAAAAAATTAATTCTTTTTAATTAAATAAATTAACAAAACAATTATTTTACTATAATTGTAGATAAATCTTCTATAGAAGTTTGCGAATTCTAGAAAGCTTTAAATATTTTTAACGTTAATTAAAATAAATTAATTAACTATAACATCTACTTTGATCAAATTTATCTTAATTTTTTTAATAATAATTATTAATTTTAGATACAAGATTTAAGTAACATAAAATTTGTATTTAATTATATTTATTTATAAACTTGTTTTGCACAACTTTTAAAAAATAAATTTAATATAAATTTTATACTTCAATTTATTATTATTGTAAATAAGAATGTTATTTAAATAAATAATACAAAACTTATCTAGAAATTTTTAAAAAATATCGTTAATATATTTTTAAAACAAGATAAATTTATTATATTAATCGAAAGATATAACAAAATACTTAAAGAATTTAAAACAAATACAAAAAACAATAAAAGCTTTATTTTTTTATTAAATATGTAATTGATTAAACGCTAAAATAATATTTAGCTTAATAAAGATTTTAACTTAATTAAGACAATTTAACGTCTTAAAAATTAAAGACAAAAAATATTTGTTTTTAACTATAATAGTATTTAGATTTTTGTAGTTTATGTAGAATCTAAGTTTATCTTTAGATTTTTTAACAAAAAAAACAAGAATTATTGTCTAAAAACAACTTGTTTAAATAAATTTTTTGCTAAGATTTTTATTTAAATAATAACAAAATTTTAGAGTTTTATTACAACTTATATTGTATAAAGCAAAAACTAAAAACTAAGTATTTTCTTTAAGATAAATAACATAATTGTAAAAACAATAAAAGAGCAAAATATTTTTTTTTTTTTTAAAAAAATATCAAGAAATTCGAAATATTTAAGAGACAAAATTGTAATTAAATTAATATTTTTGCTTTGTTAATAATATTCTAGATTCTTCTAAGTAATAAAAATTGTTAAATAAAGTTTCTTTTTTATCTAATAAAGTGTTAGACAATAATTTTGATTATAAGTGTTAATTTTAATATTTTTATAAAATAGTAAGAGTTTCGAGAGATTTAATAAATTAGAAATTTGAGCAAGATTTAACTCAAATCTAAGCAAAATTTTAATTAAATTTAAGAAAACGTTTATTTCTCGTAGAGTAATACTAAATATTTTAACATTTTTTGCGCAAATAATGCAATTAAATTTACAAACTCTTAACTCAACTATATTAAGTTATATAAAAGATTGTTTAATTTGTTTTGCACATTGTTCGATAAAAATTTTAAAAAACAAAAAATTTTAATATTTAATTTTTGAAAAATATCTTTTTTAAATAGTTTAAAAAATATAATTAAAAACTTCTTGCTTTAAATTAGATAAAACAAAACAAAACTTAAAATCAAAATAATTAAATTATTTTTTGTAAATAAGATTAGATTGCTTTTAAAAAACAAAACTAAATTGCTTTTTATAAGCAAATTGCTTTTTATAAGCGAGATTAGATTACTTTTAAAGAGTAAAACTAAATTGTTTTTTACAAACAATTTGCTTTTTGTAAGCAACTAGATTGCTAAATGATTTTTAACAAAATTAATTTAAATTAGAAGAAAAGATTTAATTATTAAAAGAGATTGCGAAAATATTTTGATTTTAAAGCTTCTATATACGTTAAAACTTCTTAGAAAACAAATTTTTTTCTTTTTCTTAAATAATGTTATAGATTTTAACAAACAATTAACAACAATATTTAAGACAAAAAGACAAAAATATAATAAAAGTATTATAATTAAAGTTTGTGTCAATAAAATAACAACAAAGTTACAATAAATTTATAACAATAAAATACTAATTAAGTTTAATAATATAAAAAAATAGTCTCTTAATATAATTGTTAAAAGTTATAATAATTTCGACGATATAAATAATGTTGTTTGTTGGTATTGTTTAATTATTAAAATCTTAAAGTTTACAAAAATAAATTAATTAATAAAAAGAAAAATTGTATTGTTGTGCAAAAGATTTATTAATAAAAATATAAATTAAAACTTTATTATCGATTAAAGTTATAACAAAAATTTAAGATTAAGTTTAATATAAAACAAAGAAAACTATTATATAATTATTTTTAAATATAAAATTAAACTTAAAGAGTTTTAAAGTTATTTTAATTAAAAATCTCTTATAAAATTGAAAAAAAAATAAAAACAAAAAAGCTAAAAAATAAAAAAATATATATATTGATTCTCGAATGCAACTTTGCTTAGAAACTAGACTTTTCTTATTAATAACAAAATATCTTTATTAACATTAAAAGTATTATCTAAATCGACAAAACAAAGAAAGAAAAATTTCTTATTAAATTTTTTTTTGCAATTTTGTTTAAATATTGCAACTTATAATAGTAGTATAGCTTTTATTTATTGCAAATTTTTTTAATTTTTAAAACAATTAAAGATTTGTCTTAAATAATAACAATAACAAAGCTTAAATTTATTAATTTATTAAATGTTACAAAAATTGTTAACACAAATAAAACAACAAAAACAAAAACAATAATACAAAATTTTAACAAATTGCTAATAAGAATAAAGTTAAATTTTTGTTTAATTAAAGCAACAACAATTGTTGTAATACAAAATTAACAATATTTAAGCTACTAAAGCTTTTTGTCAATTTCAATAAAAGTTTGAACTTATTATTAAAAGATAAATAATTGTTTGTTATTAAAAGTTTATTAAAATATAACAACAATTTAGATAAAAAAATTAATATTGCGCTTTATACAATTAATTAATAAAGCGTTCTTTATTTAAAAACGTTCTTTCTTTTAATAGAAAAGATTGTAATATTTAACAAAGTTAATAAAGTTTTACTTTAGAGTTTTGCAAAAATACAAATATATATTTTTTGATTCGAAGAGATTGTTATAATAGTAACGCAAATTTCGATATTATTTGTCAAAAAAAACAATGATACAAAGATTATTAATTTGATATTAATTTATAAGATTATAAGTCTTCTTATTTATAATAAGTTGTAACTTCGCATAGACAATCTTAACTTAATTAATAAAATATTAATTATAATTTACATTTATACATTGTATAAAATTTTGCTCTTATATATTTAATTAATTTTTGTTTTCTTTATATTATAATATATTAAGAAGTTTCTTAAATTTAAAAACAACAAAAGCAATAATATTTGTAAAGAACAATAAAAGTTGTATAACAAAAGTAAATTAATTGTTTATAGTTTAAGCGACGATTTGTGCGATTGCAATTATAGATATTAAGTTTAATTTTACAAAAGAAAAGCTTAAAGCAAACAAAATAAAAGTAATATTAATATTAAATTATATTTGATTTTAAAGCTCTCAAAATTGACGTAAAGTTTTAATTAGATTTTAAGTAATTTGTCAAACAAACTTTTTAACAATAAGTTTGATCTCTAATAAAAGTTTTAAATGCTTTATTAAATTAATAATTAAATAAGTATTAATATATTTAAAGAGATTAGATTTTAACGCGTAAAAGCGTTGCAAAAAATACTAATTTTTCGTAATATTAAAAACTAGATTCGAAATCTTTATCAAAAAGATATCTAGATTAATAATTAAATAAAACTTAAATCTATATTAGATTTAATATATAGAATAAAAGACAAAAAATAAAGAGAAAAATAAAGTAACGCTAACTATATAAGATTGCAAACTTTATATTTAGCAAAGATTAACTTAAATCTAGTCTAATTTAATCTAAATTTAGTCAAGATTAAGCTTAAAAAATTAAGCGAAATTAGAACGAAAAATTGTTTAGTCGACAAACGTAGTTGACGAACTATTAACCTAACATTATAATAGCTTTGCATTATATATACAATAATCTTAATATAAAAAATCGTATAACAATATTAATTCGCAAGCAAAAATTTGAAAAGTTTCTTATTAAAATAGTTTTAAAAAATTAGTTTATATTTAGTTTAAATATTGTATAAATTTAACTTATAATCTATAGAAGTTAAGCGAAAATTTATTTTTAATTAATTGTGTTCTTTAGAGAAACAATAAACTAAAAGTATTATCTATTTTAACAAAAATTCTTAACAATATATTGTTATATACTATATTTATACTTAAGCTAAAATTTTTATAAATTAATTATATTTTAAAATAAACCTTATATTTAAACAAATTTAAAACAAAACAAATCTATATAATATTTTGAATTAAAACAAAAATTATTATTGTAAATTTAATGTATGCACAATATATATTAAGTATACGCTCAAATTATAATAGAAATTAATATCTACTATTACGCGTAAATTAATATAGAAACTATTGAAGATTATTATATAATATTTATTAAAATATTTAAAATATTAAAAGAAGTTGTTTGTTAAATTATTTAAATTTCTTATATTAATTATAAAAACAAAGAATTGCAAACTTTTATAATAAATATAAACAAAAAACAAATTCGAGATATGTTTAATATATACTAAAATTACACAAATATTACTAATATTTTATTTAGAATTTAAGAAATATTTTTACAATCTTAACAACTTTCGAAAGTAATGTAAATATCTTAAATATATATTAATTTTTTATTAAATATATTTTAAACATAATTTTCAAAAACGTTATTTTAATTATTTAGTAATTTATTTTATTAATTAATTTTAAAAGATTAAAATTGTTAACAAATTATTACAATATATAGATAATATAAATATATTATATTTTAAACTTAAAATATAAATTAAATATCAAAAAATAAAATAAATTTTTGTTAAACTATATAAAAAGAAATTAAAGATTTTTTCGCATTAATAAATGTTAATTTGCAATTATATTAATATAGAAGAAAGCAATTACTTTTAAAACAATAAATTTACAAAACAAAAACTATTATTATTTGCTTTTATATTTAGATAGAATCTATATATATTATAAGCTATAATTATACTAATTATATATTAAAATAAGAAAACACGCTATTAAGATATTTAAAAAGAACAATTTAAAAACAAAAAAAAATATTTTATTTATTTAACGCAATCGCAATAAATTTAATTATATTGTTGCTTAACTAATTAAAAAAAAATATATAATTAGTTTATATTTAATTTGATTTAATAATTAATTAAATTATAAATAAAAAAGATTAAAAAGCTACAAAACGTTGTTAACAACATTTATATCTTTCTTTTAATTTAGAAAATTCTTATATAATATTTTTTCTTAATAGACTTAATTCTAAGTATAAATCTAACACAAACATAATATCTAAATTTAATAATAAAACTTTTTATACATTTTAAAGTCGCAACTTAAAAACTACTTATTTAATAAAAAATCGACGCTAAATATTAATTCAATATATATTAAATAAAGATTCTAAAACGTTTTCTCTAATACAATAATATACAAAGACATTATTTAAAAAAGACAAATATTAAATATTAATTCGACATATATTAAATAAAGATTCTTTTTTTTTAATACAATAATATATAAAGACTTATTTAGAAAAGACAAATACTAAATATTGACTAAATATATATTTGATAAAAATTCTAAAACGTTTTCTTTAATACAACAATATGCAAAGATATTATTTAAAAAAAAACGTTAAATATTAATTCGACGTATGTTGTTGTTTAGTTCGAATAAATATAAATTAAGTTTAAATTTTATAAATAATATATTAAAATTAAGTAAAGAATACAAAGCAATATTATTAAAATATTAAAGAAAAATTAAATGCAAAAACAACGCATACAACGTATGCGTCAAAAATGTAACAAACTTCTATAAAAAAAAAGAGAAGCAACTAACGAAAAAAGTTGTTAAATTAAAGAAATTTAATATTACTAGCAATATAAAGAATAATTTAAATATAATTTTATTATAAATAAATCAACAATATCTATTAAGCAATTAAAACAACAATAAAGATAAACTAGCTTATAAATTTATATTTTTATTTTACAAATATTATATAATATTAATAATTTAAGAGCTTTTGTTTAAATTTAAAAGATTATATATAAATCTAATATATATTAAGTTTATATTAAGCATTAATTTGAAAGAAAATTTACTACTTTATTAAAAAATTGAAAATTAAAAAAAAACAATTAAAAATAAAATTATATATAAAATATTTATATTATTTGTAAAATTAACAAATATAACAATGCGACAAACTATTATAACTATTTATTTAATATTATTTTATAAAAAATAATATTTAAAATAAAAAAAATAAATACAAAATAAAAATAATAAATAAACTAAGTATATAGCAAACGTAAACAAGATACAAACTTAATATGTATTTAAATATAATTAAAAAAAATCTTAATTTAAGATTAAAAAAAATCTAAAAAGATTTTATATTAAATATAAATTATACTTTATTTTAAATTAGTTTACAAAAGAATTTTTTTATTAACATATAATTGTTGCAACAATTACGCAAAAGCAAAACATATAATAGATATTAATTTACTTTGTTAAATTAAAATTAAAAAGACAAATATTTAATTGTTTATATTATATATACTAAATATAATCGAAAACACACAATTAATTAAGACAAATTAAAGCATTATATATAGTATATATTGACGCTAAGACTTAATTAAACAATTTTAAAAGCTTTTTGTTGTTAATTTGTTCTAATTTATACTTAATATATATTTTATATATATAATAAAAAACAATCTAATTTTTGTCTTTTTTAGTTGTAAATGTAACAATAATTTTTGCAAAAACTATATTAATTAAATATAATTTTAATATAATTTTAATATAAATAAAAAAATAATTGTACTAACTTTTGTTGTTAACAAAGATAAATTTATCTAAAAATAAATTAATTATATATAAACTTAGTATAGATATATTATAAATGTAACATAAAATTGCAAATAATATTTTATTCTTTTTTGTTATTAAAATATTAATTAAAACGCAAGTATTTATTAAGTATAAAATTAATATAATTTTAATATAGTAAATTAATAAATAAAATTTACTTTTATTCGAATCAAAAAAAGTATTATAATTCTTTTCTATATATATAGTAAATATAAATATAATATATATAAGTTTTAAACTCTTTTATTAAAGTTAACTATTATATTTGATTTTTTATTATTATAAACAATTTTTTTTTGTTAATTACGCATATGTTAAATATAAATAAAATATAAATCTTTAAAAAATTTCGAAATTTTAAACGTATTATTATTACAAGATTTTTTCGCTTCTTTATGTTTCTTTAATACTAGTATATATTTAGTATAAATTAAATCTAAAGTATAATTAAATAATTTATTCGAAAATTTAATGTTTATAACAAATATATTAATTTGCGTATAATTTAAATATATATTAAATACAAATTAATATAATAAAACTTATAAAAAGAAGCTTTTCGATTAAAGTATTAATATAACGCTAAAAGTAAATTAACGTAAACTTAATATATTTTAAAACTAAGTTAAAAGTATGCTTCTTACAAATATTCTTTAAGTCGAAAAACAAATATTCAAAAAAAAATTTAATAATTGATTAATAACTCTAAAAGTTGTATTAGTACAAGTTTAATATTAAGTAAATCTATGCGTAATTAATATATTGTTAAAGTCTTAAATAACAAGATAAGCATTTATATATATACGTAGTATAAAAACAAAAAAAATAAGAGATAAATCAAATATATAATAAGCATAAAATAAGCTTATTTTGCAATAAAAATATATATTAAAAACAATCGCAAATTCTCAATTATAACAACTATTCTATATAAACTTAATATATGTTTAATATTAATCTAGCTTACGTAATATACTTTATATTGTTTATATATTAATAAATAATTATATTAACAATATACTTGTATTTATACAAAATATAAACTTAATTTGAACAAAATATATTAAAGTTATACTTCGATTTTGTAAAGTAGTTTGTATTTTGTTATTCTTTAAATTTTAATTTAAAGTTTTACAATATTAAATTAATATAAGCTAGATATATATTCAATATAAAAAAATATATATTTCTCTTTAAAATAACGCATATTTGAAGAAATATTTCTTGTATCTAGATTTGCAATTGTATATGCTTAGCGTATATATTATATATAATTAATTAAAATATTTGTTTACTTGCTTTAGCATAATACGTTTTTTTATAATAACGTAATTTAATTTTAATCTTAACTTAATATATATTAAGCATAAATAAAATTACGACTATATATACGAATAGCTAGCAATTAAGAGCAATAAAAGTTATTTTATATATTTAATTAATTAACATCATTATACAATTATACTTGCTAATACTTAGTATATATAGAATGGCAACTAAATGTATGCAATTTATATATTTATATTAAAGAAAACAATTTAAGTTTTAAGATTTGACGCAACTAATAATGTTCAATATATACTAAACTTAGATTAAATCTATATATAAATTATTTACTATTTTTTGAAACTTTAATAATAGATATTGCTAATACTTAATATAAGTTAAATTGCAACAAAAAATATTTTTTTACTAGATTTGTTATCTACTTAATTAAATCTTATATGCGCTAAATATAGACTCAATATATATTTAGTGTAAAATTGTATTATAATTAAATGTTTACGTTTAATTACAAAATTTAAATTTAAATTAAAAAAAGATTTTTAAGTGTATAATTAATATATACTAGACAAAAGCGTCGTATATACTATATTTATTGTAATAATATTTTAAAGAAGACGAATTTTGCGCGTTTGTTATATTAGAATTGTTGTAACGTACTTTAATGTTAACAAACTAAATTGCGACAACACTTATGCTAAATATATGCTAAGATAATAGAAGCAATAAAATTAAAAAATATACTAAACTTATACTATAAATTTATTGATAAAATTAAAAGTATATGCTACAATAATGCAAATAATTAGAAAAAATAAAGATAAAAGACGCGACAATTATATTTTAATTTTACAAAATATACTAAAGACTTAATGCGCGATTTGTGCGATCTTATTTATTCTTAATATATGCTACAACAATGTTAAATCTATATTTGAATTGTATCTTGTATAAGTGCGTCGAAATTGCGTATTTAAAATCAAAATAATAGGTTTTCTTTTAACAATTATAAACTATATTAAATATATATTTAGCTTATTCTAAGTTTTAGAAATCGAACAAAATTATAATTACTTAATGTAATAAAATAATCAATTTGTATATCTAATATATATTAGATATATATATTTTCTCTTTGACGCGTCTTTAAACTTTTAATCTTTCTATTTAATTTAATATAATATACGTAAAGTATAGACTCGACATAAACAAAGCTTCTCTCAAATGCAAATTTTTTATTTAAAATAAGCTCTAAAATAATTAAGTTATAGATTTAGTACATATTTAGTTTATACAACTTGCAATAAGAGCTTCTTTTTAAACTTATAATTTTCGTTTTATTTAACACGCTTTATGTTAAGTATAGGCTAAGCATAAATAGAGCTTATCTCGAATAAGAATTTCTAACCAAGATAAGCTCGTCTTGAGTGAGAACTCTACACCTAAGATAAGCTATATGCTCGATAAAGCTAATTGTTGTAAACTTTGTTTACTCTCTAAAGACAATAACAATAGTAATAAGTTTTTTTAATATAAATTTAAAAGATTAGTCTAAAAGACAAGTAACAATAATAGAGTGAATTGTTGTTATTGTATTTGCGTTAAACTTTTTAAAACAAAAAATAAATATATAATTTTAGAAAATATTTCTAGTCTTAAGATTTTCAATTTAGATTGCTAATTTAGTTTTAATTTATAATATTTCTTTTTAATTTTAAATTAAAATAGTAGAATCTTCTCTTTTTTACTAAAACAAACAATCAAAAATTTAAATCTTGTTATTTTTTTATAATTAGTTAAATAAGAATCTAAATTGTTCTAAATATTAAGTTAATATATATTAAGTATTTCGAAGTTTTTAAACTTTATAAATTGTATTTACAAATATAATTTAAATATTTTATTTTTTATTTTTTAAATCTCTCTTTATATTAATTCTATATAATATATTGTATATTTTCGAGTTTGTTTTATTAGACAACTAAATTTCTTTATATTTTTAAATAGTATTTTTAACCTTTTTATTACTTTTGTCGAATTCTAGAATATACGTTCTATAATAGTATTCTTAATATCAAATATAAAAGAAAAATTAATAACAACTTTAAAACAATAAAATATATTAATTGAAGATAAATTTAACAAAGTTAAGTTTCGATAAATTGCAACAATATTGCTTTTTGTATCTATTTAAGAATGTTTTAAAATTTCTTTATCTTTTAATAGAGTTATATAGATAGAAAATATTTTAATTTTTGTATTAATTTTGATTTCTAGCTTGCAATAAAGGATTTGAAGTTGCGCAATTTGTATATTTTTAAATTAACAAAATATATTTGTTTAATACAATTTCTATTCTAGCAAATTATTTTTTGTTAATTTAGTTTTTAGTATTTTTTTGTTTTGTTATTCTTTTTTTATTGTTTTTTGCAATTATATATCGATCTAAGTATAAAAACTATCTATTAAATACTTTTTGCAAAACAAATTATTTTATATAACAAAAAAAATAGTTAATTGCAATTGCTAAAACTCTTAATAGACATTTTAATTTATATTAAGATTAAAATAATGTTTTAATATTTACTTTTTATATTTTTTAAAAATTAACAAACATAATATTGTTAACAATTTATGTTTGTAGTTGTTTTGTAGAAGTATATATATTATATAATTTATTTGCACTATAATTTGCAATATAGAGAACAAACAATTGAAAAGCTATTTTTCTTGTCAATTACTATTTCTTTATTAATAATATAATATTATTTGCAATTTATTTTAAAATTGCAACTATATTTAATACTTCAAATTTGCAATCAAATAAATCGAAATATTATAGTTGTTTGTTAACAAAGTATTAATATTTTATTTATTTTTCTTATATTTTCTTTTCTTATTGTCGATCTTTTTGTAGTATAAACTATTATTAGAGGTATTTTAATCTATTACGTTATTCGATTGCAATTAATTATTGTTATTCTTATTATTGTTATTCTTAAACAAAATATTTTCTTTATTTATAAAAAAAATCGAAATTTTAATTAAGATGGATCTTAGAAGATTGTTTGTATATTAAAAAAGTTATATTTTGTTTAAAATAAAAATTTATTGTTTAACTCTTAAAGTTAATTTTTAAATAAAAAATATTGTAGATATTTAACAAAAGAGCTTGTCAAAATAATAGATAATAGAACGCTTAGTCACTATGTAGAAGCTAGAGCTTTGTCTATCTATATATATTGATTGAAGTTACTTGAATCAATTACGTAATATCGAGTCAAATAGTATTAAGTTAAGTAGTATCGATACTAGATTAAATCGATTATAGTATTTCGACACTCTTATTTAATCTAAATTTAGAAATTAGCTTTTACATAAATTATATTTTATATTTTATTAAGTTTAAAATTTATTTTAAAACTACTAAGTCTCGAGCATCTTTCTAGCAAAAGTAAAAAAAGTGTATAAAAGTTCTTTGTTAACAATTTATATATAAATGTATATATATTTACGAGTTTAAAATGTCTTAAGATTTAAAAAATATATAGAAAATAAAATTTTAACAAGAAGCTATATAGACGTTGTTAATAATACTTAATAACTTTATTAATAAAACAAAGAGAACAATAAGTGCAAATTTGAATAAATAATACAAAGATTAACAACAATAAATATAGCAACTATTTAATTGCAAGTTGTTTAAGTAATTAAATCTAATATCTATATTTAAGATTATAAATAATTTAGTGATTAAATTAGTTTAAGAATTTGTCAAAACGCTTTAAATATATTACAAGAGAGAGCTTTAATTAGTTTGTCAACTATTTGCTCTTTAATAAAGATATATTTTAGTTTAATTTAATTATTTGCGATCTTTTTGCGAACAAATTAGATTTAGATGCTTATATATTTTGTTCAAATATATTGCGCGAGATTTTTAGCAAACGCTATAATTTTTTAATTGTCGCAATAGATAACAATAGCAACTAGACACAATATTAAAAGTATTAAAACAAAAGTTTTAATAACAACAAAAACTTTAGACGTAAGCAATAACAATAAAAATAAATAAAATAATTGCAATTGCTTTAACAATGCTTGAAATCAAATAATTTTTCTCACAATTTATGTTTGCTTAATGTATTTGACTTCGCAAGTAAAAAAAACAACAATTAATTAATATTTAAATAATTAACTAATAATAATACTCTTTAGATTGAAGATATATCTAAAGATAAAACAACAAATATTTTGATTTTTGTTTTAATTAATATCGATATAATTTAATAAAGAACAAATACTTTTATAAAAAATAAGACAAAAATCAAAAGTATCTTAAAAATAACAAAATATTCGTTTAACAATCTTTTAATAAGTATTGATAAAATTAAAAATATATTTGTTTATTATTAAGACAACAAAAGCAATATTTAATCGAATATCTAATATTGTATATATAAGAAAATTAATAGTTAATTAATAAATATAATAATAACTCGAAGTTGCAATATAGTTTAGATCGACAACGTATATTTTAAATATATTTATAAAAATAACAACTAATTTATATTTTTATATCTTTTAATTTTTTAGTATCTTTTTTAAATATATTTTTTAACTTAAATAGAGAATTCAAGTTGCAAAATTGCGCTTAATTTTGATTCTTAAATATTATTGAACAAAGTTTAAATTAATTATTTTGAATTAATTAACAAGAGCTCTCTTAATAATGTCGATAAATTTCTTGTTAATATTAACAATTAAGAGATTGTCTATATAAATAACAATAATAGTAAAGTTATTAATAAAGACGCTTAAATCGAAGTTTAACAAACAAAAGGAATATTTTTTAAAAAATATTGCAAAAGTATTATATTATATTTAAAGTAATTGCTTAAGTTTATAGAGAGCTTTTTTAAATTAATAAATCTTTTTGTTTTGCTTAAAGTTGTAGAGCAATTTTATATAAATTTCTTTGTTAATATTTTTGTAAAAAAAGACAATAACAACGTTTATTTGCTCTAAATTTTAATTATTAATAGCAACAAAAACAAAAATAACTTTGTAGCTTATTAACTTAATTATAATTGCAAAAATTTTAATATAATTTAAATTTTTGCGTTGTTTAAAATTTTAAACAACTTGACAAACTTTATAGCAAAGAATTTTGTTTTTAACTTCTTGTTTAATTTTGTAAATTTATTTTTTACAAAATATATAATATCTATTAGATGCTAAACAAATAATATAGATATTGTTCTCTTTTAAGAATTTAATTTCGTTTTGTTTAACTAGTTATTAATTTATTTTATAATAGATATTTGCTATAGTTTTAGCGTAAATTTTAGACTTATATAGCTCTAGTAATATAATTTTAAACAATAAGATAAAAAAGTTTATAAATTTATTTTGATACAATCGAAGCTTTAAGTGTCTTTGCAATACTAAATCGAAATTCGAAAACAATAGATTTTAAAACATATTTAGTAATTTAGTAACTTTAAAGAACTTATTAAAGTTAATAAAATCGAAGAGAATATTATTTTTAAAATTGAAAAATAACTTAAAAGATATAATATTTTTAAAGTCTAAAAAAAATAAAATTTTAAATAAGATAAATAAATTTAGTTTAAAATTTTTGATATAATTTAAGAACAAAATAACTCTTTGTTGTTGTTGTAGTATTATTACGAAAAGCTTGTTCAATTTAGCTTTTACAAAATTTAGAAATTTATTAATGGCGTTCGCAATATTAGATTGCGTAAATAAAATTATAAACAAATGCGTATTGTTGTTTTGACAACTAGTTTTGCTATAATTAACATTAAAGCTAAATAATGTTTGTTTATTGCTTAGCTAATAAATTTTTAACATTTATTAAATCTTGTCTTTGTTATTTATTATACAATAGATATACTCTCTTTTGTATTTTATTAAAATTAAGAATCGAATACAATTTTAAAACTTTTGTCAACTAGTACTTAATTAAGTTTTTAACGCTTTTTCTTGCTAGTTAATGCGCTAAATATGCTTGTAGTTATAAAGATATTTAATGTTTGTTTCGAAAAAAATAATAAAATATTTAATAACAAAAAAAATATTGCAATATAAATTAATTGTTTAAATAATTTTTAACTAAAGATTTACAATTAAATTAGTATCTTTAATTATAATGCTAGTTTTTCGCATTAAAATTTAGTGAAAACGTTTAATATATTTGTTTATTTTAAAAAAGACAACAATTGTTAATTCGATATATATTTTGCGCTTTTTGTGTCAAATTTAAAAGACTTTACTTATATATTTATTGTTATTGTTAATGCGAATACAAATACATTTGTTGTCTTTATGCTTAAATTTGTCAATATAACGCTTAAAGAAAATTAGCAAATTAATTTTATTTTTGTTTTTAAAATATTTTATTTGCGAATGTTTAATTTTATTATTTAGTTAAATGCAAACGTAACAAATGTTATCGAAATTATTTAAAAATATAAGTCTTATAATGTCGATATAAATAAAATTGTTTTTTTAGCAACTAAATCTAATAGAGACTTAATAAGATGTCGCTTTGTCTTTTGTATATACGCAAGAAACACAAGTATTATTTAAAAATAATTTAGTAAAATTAAAAGTCTCTTTGCGAGTCAACTAATAGATATTTTGTTTATTTAGATAATTAAGTTGTTTGTATTATATAGTTATTGTATTTTCGCTAATTACTAATAGAGCAATAGCGACAACAAAGAATGCGATAAATGTTATTAAGTCTAGAAAGTAAAGATCGAAGTCTTTAATTGCTTGAATTTGTTAAACGTTAATAAAAAAGTTATAACTAATATTTTTCGAACAATACTAACGTTTTTCAACTAGCTATAAAAGATTAAATTATAGAGAGAATTAAGTATATATTATATATTGTAAATTATAATGTAACGAGCTTTTTCGTCTTTATATTTAACAAATAGACAAATAATTTTAATATTTATAACAAATAAATTGTCTTCTATGTTTTTAACTAATTGTTAAGACATTGTTAAATAGAACACAAAAATATTAGAATCTTCAAATATATATTGCGAGCATCTGGTATCGAAAACTTATTTGTGCGAGAAATAATTAATAACAAAAGCTAGCATTATAGTTATAAAAATAAATAATTCAAAAATTGCAAATAAGATTATTACGATAACGAAAACAAGATAACGTTTATAAACTATTGCTTTAATAACTTTTTATTTTTTGTTATTGCTATCTTTGTTTTTGTTTTTGTTAAACTTAAACTTAAATTTTTTTTTATTTTTTTTAAATTTAGATTTTTTTAGATTTTTTTTTTAATTATTGTAATTTTAATTACGTTTGTTTTTGTTATTGTTTTAATTGTTTTTAAAACTATTGCTTTTTAAAACAAAGCGCAATTCTAAATGTAAATTCTAGCAATCTAATTGTTAATAATTGATTTTTTCGCAATTTGTATACTTTTTTTGTTTAATATATACGAAGCTAAAGTTATTAATAACATAAAAAATATCTTTTGTAATAGCAATCAATCTAGTAGTTATTATTAAAATTAAGATAATATTAATAGTTAAGATATTTATTGAATTAATATATTGAGTCTTGTAATTGTAAATAATAGCAAACAACTTCTACTTTTAAATGTTATTTTTGTTAAAAAACTTATATTCTAATACTTATTAATTAATAAAGAGACGAACAATATTGTTAAGATCAATTAGATATTTGAAAATAAATTAGTTTTTATTTATAGTTAAGTTACTTAAATAGATAAACAATTTATTAATAATATCGCGAAACTTAATTTTGTATTTATTAATATTTTAGAAGCTAAAAATCTTAAAAGATTCGAATTTAACAAAGATTTCTATTAATATATTTAATTCTTTAGACTTGTATATTTTAACAATCTTTTAATAAATCTTTTTAATTAAATCAATTTTTTTTACGTTGTAATGAAATTCTTATTAATAATATTTTAAAGCGCATTTATGCACTTCTTGTTATTAATATCTTATTTGACTTGTTTTTCGATAATTATATTAAATAAACTAGCAAACTTAATATTTAATTCGACATATTTTTAAAGCTTGATTTACTTAAGAACTTTAAACAAGTCTCGTTCTTAAACAAAAAAGCTTACGCTATTACTAATTTTAGCGATTTGTTTTAAGATTGCGAGAAATATGCTAGTAGCTATAATAGTATTGACGTAATTTGTTATTTTTAAAGCTTTATTAATAATTTGTAAGCAATAGACAATAACACTAGTAAATGTAATAAAGAAGCGCAATTGCGCAATAAGAGTCTTAATAAAGATATTTTCATTATTAAATTACAAAAATCAAATAAATTAATAAAATTTAAGTTAGATATCTAGTTTAATAGATATTTTTCGAAGAATTTAAGTAAAAAAGATAGCTAAATATATTTCTCTTTGTTAACAATATTAATTTGATCGATTTTGTTAATTATAATTTAAGCAAAGTCTTAATAAATAAACAATCAATAAGTTTTTAAGTAAATCTTATATTTTCATTGTTCTATTTTTAGATTATAACGAACGTAGATTTGAACAAGTTTAATAAACTTAATTTGTTTAAGAGATAAAGTATTAATAGACAATTTCTAATTAAATTGTCGTTTTCGCTTAATTGTAGATAAAGCTTGTTAACTATTTAGAATCTAACTAAATTACTTAATTTCTTTATTCTTTTTTTGAATCTTAACAATTATAAGAGTAATAACGTTATTTTGTGTTTTTGCGATTGTTAAATCAATTTTTCTAATCTCTTTATTTTAATAAAATTAAGTGCTAGTTTTTTTAATTTAAATCTTTTGCGTTTTCGCAATAATTAAGAGCTTTTTAATTCTATTTAAACAAAATTAATTGCTATTTAATTAAGAGTCGCGTCTAGACGTTGCTTTTAAAATAATTAATAAAATAATTTTAATTTTCGAAATATATTTGCAATCTAATTTACTAATTTGTTTTGTATATTGTAGTAAAGAAAATTAACTAGTCTTTGTTTTAATTATTGCGCTAACATGTTAACTTATTTGATTATTAATAAGAAAAATTTTGCAATAAACAAAAAAACAAAAATTAAGAAGATTGAATAATTTAGCTCTCTTATTAATGCGTCGAAGCAAAATCTTGTCTCGCTTTAATAACGCGTCTTCAATTAATTATTAATTATCTAATTATTGATTTTCAATTATATAATTGTTACATAACTAGTTCTTCGATCTTTAGAGCTTATTATTAGTAAATATTTGTTAAAAATAATTAGCGTTCTTCGACGAAAGCAACGAGTCGCAAATAAGATAAACTTAGTTATTTTTACAACTTATACTAGCTCTCTTAGTAGAACGTTTGTGTCTAAAATCTTTAACTAGATGCTAGCTATTCAATTATTAATAATTGAAGATTTTAGTTATTTAAGTAATTGCGAAATTGATTGTTCGACAAGTTTTAACAATTGTTCAATTATTATTTTAGCAACAATATAATATTGATATTTTAATTCTTAAAGTAGTAATAATTTAGATATCTAAATAATTGATTGTTAACTTCTATGCACCAAAAATCAACGAAAACTTAGTTAATTGTAGTAATTGTAAGTTTATTGTTAATTCGATTTATTAACTATGTTTTAGATATCTAGTTAACAAACAAGTAAATTTTTTGTTCTATTTCGAGCTTATAACTTGTCAAAATAATAGATAATAGAACGCTTAGTTACTATGTAGAAGCTAGAGCTTTGCCCATCTATATATATTGATCGAAGCTACTCGAACTAATTACGTAATATTGGGCCAAATAGTGTTGGGCTAGATAGTGTTGATACTAGGCTAGATCGATTATAGTATTTCGATAGAGCTTGTGTATACTTGCGAAATTGTAAATCGAAGATATTTTTTATACAAAATTTATTTAATTTTTAAAAAATTATAATTTGAAGAAAAGCGTTTGCAAACTACTAATTAACTATAAGATTGCAAAATATTAAAACAACTATTAGTATTAACTTATTATAAGTTAAGAGAATTGTAAAGAATTTAGCAAAAAGCGCAAAAAGCAATACCTATATTTAATAAATTGTAGATTTTTTTTACTAATATTGTCGAAGTTAATTGTTCTTAAAACAAAGTAGAACAATATTTTTAACTATTTATTGCAAAAGTTTTTTGCAAGCTCTTTTTTAACATCTCTATAAATATTTAGACTAGCTTTGTATTTATTAATTTCGATTTTGTATTTTTAATTTAACAAGTAGAGAAGACTTTAATATATTTTAATATATCTATTTTCTATTCTTTAAAGTACTTTTTAATCTTCTGTACTTCTATTTTAAAAATAGAATAATTAAGTTTTATTCTAGAAAAGACTAATCGAATTGATTTTTTAAAAATCTTGTTAAATAGATAAGTTAGATAGTAATATCGAGTTATTATTAACAATTTGTCGAAGATATTGATTTCGACTACAATAAAAACTTTTGTCGCAACTTTATAAAATTAATTATTAGTAAATAGTAGACAACTATTAGATATTGCTAATTTAGACAATAAAGCTAATAACTAATTTTACAATACAATTTTTTAAACAAGCTTAGTAATTAATTAATTTGTACAATTTTGATTTTTTTAATAACTTTAATATCGAGATTGTTTAAATTTCTACTATAAAATATTTTTAAACTCTACAAATTTTTGATTATCTTATAATAAAATCTAAGATTTTCTAGACTTAAACTATAATTAACTTTGATTTGCTACTAATTTTTGCTAAAATTAACTTCGCAATACTAGTATAACTAAGAATCTATTATTTTGTGCAAATTGTTATCTTATTTTAATTTGCTATTCTTGCTCTTTAAACTCGAGATTTATTGTTTTGTTAGTATATTGTATTTTTACGCTAATACTCTTATTAATAAATAGATTGTATTTAAAATTTGCAAAAAATATAGTCTATTTTATTAAACTATTGTAAGAGTTTTCTATTATAATATAAGATTAATAAGATATAGAGCTAAGCTTGTTAATAATAATATCAATTTGCAAGTAAGAATTAGACAATTTTTTAGTAGTAAGTAATTTTTTTGCAACAATTTTAGAATACTTTTAACTCTAAGATACTATTAGTTTAAGAATATTTCTTTAACTTCTTGCTATTATTATAATCGACAAAAAGATATTTAGAAATAAAATAAAACAAGAAACTTTTAAGAAAGAGTAAAGTACTTGCAAAGCTAAGATGCTAACAGGTTTTAGATAAAGTATTGTCGAAAGAACAAAAACAAATAATTAAATTATTTGTAGCTATTTATATATTAATATTAATGCTATACTATATATATTGTAACTGCAATTGTTAAAATATAATATTTATTTTGCAAACAAAATAATTATAGATTAACATATAGAAGTAAAAGTAATAGTTATGTTAAGTTATTGATTTTTTATTTAGTAAATCTATTGTTTAGTATATTGTCGATTGCGTCGAGTAGTAAATATATATAATAACTATTTATCTTGTTTTATATTTTAATATCTTTTACTTTATTTCTATTATTTGTTCTTCTAGCTATCTATTATCTATTTTTGCAATTATAGCTTTCTTAATATATAGATCTTCTAATATTTAATAGCAATTATAAGATTATTCTAATTTGTTAATCTATTAAAAACGTTATTATTACTAATTGTCGAAAAAGAATATATTAAAGATAGAACTACTAATTTGTTAAGTTTACTTATCTTCTACTATTACTTTATATATAACTCTAAATATTATATTATATTTTGTTTTTATCTTTATAGAATTCTTTATCTTACTTTTTATTTCTTGGAATTAAGAAATATTAATTACAAAAAACTATATTAAAATATTGCAACAAACCTTTGTCGAAGATTCTAATAGCAAACTATTGTTATAAACTTTTATAATAATCTTTAATATATAACTTATTTCAATTCTTTTAAAAATCTATTTATTAATACTTATATTTTACTACTTAAATTACTTTTTTAAGTTTATACAATTAATAATATCTTTTTATATTTAAATTGTCTAAATTAAAGATTTTAGTAATTAATTGTTGCAATATCGAATTCTATAAGTTGTTTCGATATAATTAGTAAAGAACTAAAATAACAAAATACAAATACTTTTACTACAACTTTAAGCTTTAAAAATATAAACAAAATAAAAAAATAAATAAAGTTCGATTGCTTTTAATCGATATTTAAATAATATACAAAAAAAATTAATTTTAACAAACAATAACTAGAATTATAAATAAAATAAAAATAAAGAACGCGTATTTAACAACTATAAAGAAGTATCTATTTATAAATAAAGATAATAGTAATAAAAAGTATTCTATATTAGAATTTAGACGCAATACTTTAGATTAAAATATTATTAATTAATAGATATTACTATTGCGCAAAATCTTAATTATAAATACAAAAAGTTACAAATGTTTGTTTTATAACAAGAAATTGTTCGAAGAATTGCTATATTCTTGCGTCTAAGACTTAATAAAAACATCAAAAATTATAAAAGTCTTATTTAAAAAAAAAGAGAGAAAGAAGAAAGAACAAAAGTTTTTTGTAAATAAATCGATTTTAAGAATTATTAATTTCTTGTACTTAATAAAGCAATTTGTTAATTTAGTATTAGTTTTTTCTAAGCACTTTGTTAAAGACTTTGCAACAGTATTGTTTTATAAGATTCTTTTATAGTTTTCTCTATCTAGTTAGATTATTTAGCAGTTAATTAATTTATTAAAGATATAATAGACAAACAACTTTATTAATTTTATTAATAAAATTCTATTATTAATTTCTCTTTTAATAACTAAAATTAAATCTGTAATTAATTTCGAGAAAAAAAATAGTAATAATTATAATTTTCTTGTACAAAAACAACATTTAGAAATTCTTTAAAACAAAGATACGAAAATTGTTATCTGCAAACAAAAAAACAATAGAGAAAATCTATTAATTGTTAAAGATTTTAATAATATTAAAAAGAAAATAACGTTTAGAGATATATATTAAATAATTTATAAAAAGTATATTATAGTTTGTTTTTAAATACTCTATATTTATATTAAATATATCTTTTAACAACTCTATATATACAATAAAATTATACAATTTCTCAAAAATTTCTTTAACTCTAAGACAATTAACTATATAGTAAATTTCAATAGACTTTTTAAAATCGAATCTAAATTCTAAAAAATTTAATTAATTTAAAATAATAATATGTTTGCAATTATATATATTTAAAACTCAAAAAGTTCGATTTGTTAATATAAAGAAACGCAAAGTTTTATAAACAATTTAGTTTATTAATAAAAAAATACTATTGCAACTAGAATTTGCAATAAACTTATAATAAAATAAAATAGTTCGAAAACTATTTTGCAAATTATAGAAATAACTATTAGTATAATTATAACTTTATAACAGTTAATAGATATTAAGACTATTCTAGATTTTATAGAAAATCGTAATATTTATAAATATTTGTTTGTCGATAGTATTAATCTAGACAAAATCTAAACTATTATTATTTATTAATTTTAAATATATTGTATATTAGTTTATTGCAAAAGAGTTTATATTATATTAGTTTAAATATTAATAATTAAAGTCTTTTGCAAATATCTTTAGCTATAATAATTATTAATATTTTTTTTAGCAAATTCTAAATAGAAAAGTATTTTTTATTAAGAAACAAAAAATAGTTAAATCTATATTTTTTTTGGTTCTATCTATATTAATATATTAATAAATAGACAAAATTAAACAAATTGTTTTAAATAACTTTGTATTTGTTTGTATTATGAAAATAATTAAAATAATTAAAAACTATTTGCAAATATTAAGAGTATATTTAATATAATTAATACAAAGTATTCTATTTTTAATAATATAAAGCAAAATGCTCGCACTATTATTGTTTTCTTATATTATAATTTTGCAAATTAAAACATTTTAAAAATATAGAAAATTTAAAGACGCAATTTATATTATATATTAGAACAAAACACAAAGAATTTTAAATTAAAGTTAAATTATTAATAGTTTAAAGTTATTTCTAAATACTTTAAATTATTAATAGAAAGTTAATATTATTTTTTAAAAAACATAGACTAATCGTTCGAGTCGGGTTTTCCCCGAAATCTATAATCCGACCCGAAAGTTATATCTAATTAGACCAAATTTTAACCTAATATAGTTAGTATTTTCATAATTTATGCAATTCGGTTCCAACTATTAGAATCGAACGATTAGTCTAAAAAAACATAAACTCTAATTTGTCTATTATTGTTTGTTAAATTGTATCTCTTAAATTTCTAAAAACAAATATAACATTACTCAATAATTTAAACAATAATTGTAAAAAATATATATCTTTAATCGAATTATATATTGTTAATAGCTAATAGCGATTGCAAATATTAACAACTATAAAAGTTAATAATAATATAAACTTATATATATTATTTAAGAGTTATTTTGCAATTATACTACAACTAACTTTAAGAGTTGCAAAAAAAATTAATTTTAATTAAATATAAATAAAATCGATTAAAAAATATAACTAGATATAATTTTTAAAAAAACTATAATTTAAAGAATTAACAAATTACAAATATTATTTTGTATAAATGCAAAGATAGAAAACTCGATATTAAAAGTTAAAATAATTACTATTAATTGCAATTATATAATCGACAAGAAGATAAATTTTAAAGAAATAGAAAACAATCTTTTCAAAAATTTGATTAAAAATAATAATAATCTAAAAAATATAAAGATTTTAAAAATAAAGTACAATTTTAAAGTTTATCGAAAATTGCAATTACTATTATTTTCTACAAATCTAATTTAGTTTAACAAAATTTACAATTTTAAAATAAAAAATATAAGAAAAATATTTAAAAGCAAAGATATTTATTTGAATTAATTGTGTATTATATATTTCGATATTAATATAAATCTTAATTAGATTTATTTAAACAATTTAATTAAAATTTTAAATTTAATATGTAACAAAATATTAAAGTTTTGTACTTAAATAAAAAAATAAAAAAATTATATAAATTAATTTTTGTTTGCAAAAAACTTTAAGATTATATTGTTTGTTAAATAATATAAATATTTGCAAACAAGATATAGAGAATTGTCGAACTAGCTAAAAATATCAATAAATACTAATACTTTAATAAATAATTTATAACTACAAAAAAACTCTAATATTTTGTTAAATATTAATCTTTTTATTATATACAATAATAATTTTTCGATTATTAAGAATTAAAGTAACTACTTTAATATTATAGCAAAGTTTGCTAAAACAAAATAAGATTATAAAAGATTTCAATAAAAAAATTTATAGTTTTAATATTTGTTTATAATATTGTTGCCAAGTTGCAACTTACCCTAGATATAGAAATTGCATCTAGGACGAGCTTATCTTGGATAAAAATTTCTACTTGGGATAAACTTTGTCGATACTTAATTTATGTTTAGCATAATTATTTCGAATTATAGAAATTAATTGCGATCTTTGTTTGCAATCGAGATGCAAGCTTAATATATATATAGCTTATATAAAGTATAAATCTTTTTATTTAGTATTAACTAAAAATTAACTCTTAAAATTTTGCTTTTTTCTAATATATATTAGATATAAATTTAATTCTTTATTTCTATAGCATTTTTAGAGTTGTGTAAAATTTATAACACGCAATCAATTAAGTTCAAAAACAAAATTTACGTATTACAAAATTACATTTTGTTATAGTATAAATTACTCTTAGACGTAGCATAAACTTAATATAGTTTTATATCTACGCAATTCAATTATTTGTTTTGCATATATATTATATTTAAGTTTAATCTATATTTAATTCAAATCTTAATAACAATATGTTTTTTAATAATATTATCAACTTTTTCGTCTTTAAAGTCTTTATATCTTTTGACAATTTTTTTTTTATATTTAAGAATTTTGCAAATTAAAATTAATAAACAATTTCGCAATAAATAAATAAAATTAAAATTTACTTTATACTTATTATATACTAGATATTTGCTAAACATATAAACGAATTTCGATATTTAATAATATTAATATTATTAAATTAAATGCAACATTAAGTAATTAAAATATTAACAAAAATGCTTCTATAAACAATTAAGAAAATCAAAATATTAAGATCTTAATAGTTTTAACAAATTATTATTTATAAAACTTAAAAAAATAGATTCTTTTTTACACTCTATATTTATTATAAATTAAATTAATATTTATTATATATAGAACTTTATTAACGTTGATAAAATTGCGATTATTTTTAAAAAAGCAATTAAATAATTGTATTAAAAGTGCAAAATTATTACAATATTTTAATATATTTACATACGTTTTTAAAGAGAATTTTTTATTTTGTATACAAAAAAAGCACAATATTAGTTAAGATCTTAATTAACGTCTCTATTAAAGCGTTAATTAACAAATATATATTTAATATATATTTAATTTAAGTAAAATATAATTTTGATTTATATTAAAATTAGATTCAATTCTTTGTTATTATAATTAATTTTAAAATTACTTAAATTGCTTTTTTATTTTTAGAAATTAAAAAAAAGATAAAACAAACAAAATTTAATATTAAAATTTCAAATATTTCGAAATTAAGTATTGCAAATATACGTATCTAAATATATTACACATATATTTAATATACAATAAAATTAAGCTTAAAATATTAATAATTTTTAATAATACTTTATTTAATTAATATATATAATAAATATCAATGCGCAATTGAAGTATTGCACAAAGATCTAATATTATAAATTTCTTGAAAAATAACAAAATTAATATATACGCTATATATATTCTAAATCTATAATTCGCATATACAAAAATTAAGAGTCTATTATATAAAAAATTTATAAAATAAACTTTTACTTTATTTATATTGTTTGTAAACTAATTTTATAAATTTATTAAATTAAATACTTTCTACTTTTCGATACAAAATTATAATATACAAATCGAATTGTTAACGCAAACTTAATATATATTAATATTAATTATTTTCGTATTTTAATAAACTACAAATTATAACAACGCACAAAAAATTGTATCTTTATTAAATATCTAGCTTTTAAAAGTTTTATTTGCAATTAATTTTATTTTAGTATAAATTTAATATATATTAAATATATACAAAATTTAATTATTTTTAAAAAAGTAACAAAATTAAGATTAATATATAGAATATACAATTAAATATCTATATTTTTATTAATTAAGAACAATTTTTATTTTTTATACTAATTGTACGCAAAAATTATACTTATTATTTATTATATTTTATTAAAATGTTTCGAGAAATTGTTAACAACATAATTGTAATAATTAAACAACAAAATTTATTATTTTTAACAATGCGTAAGCTAAGCTTACATCTAATATATACGTTGTTTGTACTAAATATTTTGCAAGACACTTTGTTATCTTTTCTATTATATTCGATTTATACGCAAAATATAACAAAATTGCTTTGCGTTATATATACAATAATCTTAATATAAAAAATCGCATAACAATATTAATTTGCAAGCAAAAATTTAAAATGTTTTTTGTTAAAATAGTTTTAAAAAATTAATTTATATTTAGTTTAAATATTGCATAAATTTAGTTTATAATTTATAAAAACTAAACAAGAATTTGCTTTTAATTAATTGCATTCTTTAAAAAAGCAATAAATTAAAAATATTATTTATTTTAACAAAAATTCTTAACAATATATTGTTGTATATTGTACTTATACTTAAGTTAAAATCTTTATAAATCAATTATATTTTAAAATTAATCTTGTATTTAAACAAGTTTAAGACAAAACCAATCTATATAGTATTTCGAATTAAAACAAGAATTATTATTGTAAATTTAATATATATACAATATATATCAAGTATATACTTAAATTATAATAAAAATTAATGTCTGCTATTACGCATAAATTAATATAAAGATTATTAAAAATTATTATACAATATTTATTAAAATATTTAAAGTATTAAAAGAAGTTGTTTGTTAAACTATTTAAATTTTTTATATTAATTATAAAAACAAAGAATTGCAAACTTTTACAATAGATATAAACAAAAAACAAATTTAAGATATGCTTAGTATATATTAGAATTATATAGATATTACTAATATCTTGTTTAAAATTTAAGAAATATTTTTATAATTTTAACAACTTTTAAGAGTAATTCGAATATCTTAAACATATATTAGTCTTTTATCGAATATATTTTAAGCATATTTTCGAAAACGTTATTTTAATTATTTGACAATTTATTTTATTAATTAATTTTAAAAGATCGAAACTATTAATAAATTACTATAACGTATAAACAATATAAATATATTATATTTTAAACTTAAAATATAAATTAAACATCGAAAAATAAAATAAATTTTTGTTAAATTATATAAAAAGAAATTAAAGATTTCTTCGTATTAATAAACGCTAATTTGTAACTATATTAATATAAAAGAAAGCAATTACTTTTAAAACAATAAACTCGCGAAACAAAAACTATTATTATTTGTTTCTATATTTAGATAAAATCTATATTTGTTTTAAACTATATTTATGCTAATTATATTTTAAAATAAGAAAATATGCTATTAAGATATTTAAAAAGAACAATTTCGAAACAAAAAAAAATATTTTATTTACTTAATGCAATCGCAATAAATTTAATTATATTGTCGCTTAACTAATTAAAAAAAAATATATATAATTAATTTATATTTAATTTGACTTAATAATTAATCAAATTATAGATAAAAAAGATTAAAGAATTGCAAAGTATTGTTAACAATATTTATATCTTTCTTTTAATTTAGAAAATTCTTATATAATATTCTTTTTTAATAGACTCAATTTTAAGCATAAATTTAATACAAATATAATATCTAAATTTAATAGTAAGATTTTTTATATATTTTAAAGTTGCAACTTAAGAATTATTTATTTGATAAAAAATCAATACTAAGTTTTTTTTTTTTTTTTTTTTTATATTTATACTTGATACAACATCTCTAAGAATCTATGCCAGACTCTATTTTTTAGAGTTTAAATATAGTTAATTACAATTTGATAAACAATGTTAGCGTCTACTTGTCAAAGTCTAATTGATTAGAATTTGCAACTCTTCTCTTTCTTGCATTACTTTATCTTAATGTCGTTCTATTAATATTTTGATGTTGCTTTAATTTTGCGATAATTTTCGCATTCTATATTGTAATATTTGTATACAAATAAATTCTTCAAACAAAAACTCTATAAATTTGAGGAAAAAGTTTTAGATATTTTTAATAATATTATTATCTAAAATTGTTTTAGCAAATTAGTAAACAATATTATGTGTATTGTTGTTATAATAAATTTAACTTTATTTAGCAATTGTTTTAAATTTATAATATTAATTTCTTTTTATATTTAAATTCTTTCTTGTTATTATATAAAGTATGTTAGCAATATATATCTAATAGTTATTTTATTTTATTTGCAATTATATATATTTGTTGTAATATTAAAAACGCAATATTTGCAAAAAAATTAATTAAATTTTATCTTGCTTGTTCTTAATTAAACTTAAAGAGAATTGTATAATTTAAAATAATTTAAATATAATTGTATATATTTATACGTAATAACAAGAACAATTTTGCGAAACTTTACATTACTTTTGTTTTGTAACTATTTATATTATTATTTTTTCTAAATTTTGTCTTAAATAAGAGCTTTTTTAACAACAAATTCGATAATTATTTGTTTAATAAAAGAAAAACGTTGTTTGTGCGCAATATTTGCAATCTTATTTGCAATTTTGTTATTTTTTATACTTTTATACTTAGATATTTAATATAATTTTAATATTGTTTTGCAAACAATTTATACTTATTTTAATTATATTTAATTTAATATTAATTTTATCTTTTTTATAATTTTAATTAATACTTAGCTATTTAAATATATTTCATAAATTTAATTTCTTAAATTAGTAAATATTTTGCAATACTTTGCAAGTTTTTTGTTACTTTCATTAAACTTTTGAATTTGTTATAATATGTAAATATTATTTTAGTTTTTTTTAAACATTTATTTATATTTTAATTAATTTTTATCGAAGTTGCGATAATATTTTTGTTATATTTGCTTTTGTTTAAATAGATTTTTTAATAAGAATTTAAATAATTTGTATTATATTTCTTTCGAACTACTTTTTTGTTGCAAATAATAATTGTTATTAAAGACTTTATTTATAATATTGCAATATATAATTATTATTGCGCAATCGACGCAACTTCTAGCGTTGTTTTTATTTATTTTTTCTTAAGTTGCAATAATGTCAATTTTAGCTTTAATAAACGTTTTCTTTTTTTAAATATAAAATTGTTGCGTATACAAAATATTGTTATATTAATAATTTTTTTAATTTTTTAACATTTATAATAATTATTAATTTTTGCGCTAGCTTTTTTAAATAAACATTAATAAAAAGTATATTAGTTTTTATTTATAAAGTCTTTGTAAATATTATTTTATAAATGTCGATAATACAATAAAGCGTTCTTCTCTATATAGATTGCAACTTTACAATTTTTTTTTTTTTTAATAATAACTAGAGTATATTACGTTGCAACGTTGTATACAATTACTAGCTTTTCTATTGTTATATATTTGCGTTTTTTTGTGTTTATTAACATATTAAATACAAAGCTTTCAATTATTAAGATTCTTTTATATTTAATTATTAGTTTTGTCTTTATTTGTTATAAATATATTTTTTATTTTAACTTAAAATTAAACTAAACTCTTAATACTTTTATATTAAGTTTAACAATTATTTTGTATTTTGTTAATATAATATTAACAATTATATTAAATCTTTTCGAAATGCGTAAAAAATAAATTAGTTTATATTTTTTTTTCGCAAACTTAGAGTTATAAGTTCGTATTTATTATTTGTATTTATTATATATTTATTTTAGTACTTTGCAATTGCGTTTAATTAATTTTTTGTACATTAATATATTTATATTATTTATAAATTTTGTAACGTTAATTTGCAATTAAATATTATTGTATTGCTTTAATAAATTTGTATTATAAAAAAAATATAATATCGAAAACAATAAAAAGTTTTGCAATATATTTATATTAATTTTGCGCTTCTTTATTATGTACTTTTTGATAATTAATATAATATATTGCTTTTTTAAGAAATCTTTTACTTAATTAAGTAATTTAGTAAAAACTTTTTGCTTTTTTATATTATATAGAAATCGAATATGCGATATATTGTTAAAAATATTAAATATATTAAAACTTAATAAGAATGCTATTTTTTTTTTTAATTGCTTTATATAATATATATCTTTTTTGTAATTAATTGCAATATTATATTTATTAAATATTGTTTTTTATTTCTTATTTAAGTATTTAACAAAGTATTATATATTTTAACAATATAGCGCAATTGTTTTAATATTATCGATTTTAATATTTTGTTTAATATATTAAATAATATAATAGATTTAAAGAATAACAATTTAAAGTAATTTTTTTTGTTTAATTTACGCAATATTATTGTAATTGTTTTTTTAAAATAAAATAATTGTATCTTTTTCTAAATATATTTATTAAATAGAGATTGTATCTATTTTAAAATAACGCAAACTAATTATTTAAACGTTCTATTAATTATATGTTAATATTTAATATTTTATCTAGATTTGTTTTGTGCATTGCTTTTATTATTTTGCGCTTTAATATTGTTTTGTCGTTTTTAATTAAAAATAAATAGAGAAAACTCTTTATATTGTCGATCGAAACTATTAATAAAGATAAGAAATAAATTTAAAATATTGTTTTTATTTTGTTTTTTGCAATTATTGCTATCTTTGTATTTGTTTAAAGTAATAAAATCGTAAACTTAATAAATATATTTCTTATTATATTTTTAATTTATTTAGTTATTTTAAATAGATTTTTAAAGATACTTTTTAAAACTTATATTTAATTTCGAAACTTATTTTTTTTTTTTTTTTTTAAATTTTGTTTTTTTATTGTATATTCGAACGTACTTTTTTTATTTGCAAAAAATATAATATTAATATTGCAACTTTTTAATTTTCTTAATTATATTAATATATTTTTGCGTTTATTTTAATTTAACTTTTTTGTGCAATCTTGTTTACAAAATTAAGTTTTTAACAATTTTTTCTAATATTTTTATTAATTTAAATATATATTTATTAATATTGTTTTATTTTATTGTATTGTTTAATAAAGATTTTAATAAAAGTTCTCTTAATATATTGTTAAACTTCTTAATATTTATAACTTTTCAATTA